>Ga0056904_1000659_pt1 | contig 21712 bp, 16 predicted proteins | sample EBPBio172007_DNA_FD_55043 | JGI IMG/M metagenome (GOLD analysis project Ga0056904, IMG submission 55043) | Wastewater treatment Type I Accumulibacter community from EBPR Bioreactor in Madison, WI, USA - Reactor 1_9/17/2007_ DNA | ecosystem: Engineered > Bioreactor > EBPR > Anaerobic-Aerobic >...
ATTAAAGTCGGTTTTGAAACTATTTTAATCTTAGATTTCAACATCAGATTGCATGAAGTTTCAAAACTTTGATAATGTACGCAATAAAAACCGTAAAACCTAATTTTCAGAAATTTAGTTTATTTAAATTAAAGAAAAAATGGAAGTTGGAACTAAAAAAACGCATCATTTTGATGCGTTTATCATTTATAAATTTTGATTTCGGACAGATCTCGATCCGTCACGACATTACATCTGCTCCATTTTAAAACTCATACTTTCGATTACTTTCAAAATCGCTTCCACCGTGTCCATCGATGTCAAACATGGAACACCGTTTTCAACGGAAGTTCTACGAATTTGGAATCCGTCTCTTTCGGATTGTTTTCCTTTGGTCATGGTGTTGACAATGTATTGAACTTTTCCTTTNTGAATTAAATCGATCAGGTTGATTTCAGGATTTTCCTCGATTTTGTANCCGATTTTGGTTTTTACGCCGTGTTCCTCAAAATATTTTGCAGTTCCTTCTGTCGCCCAGATTCGGAAACCGATTTCCTGAAATCTTCGCGCCAATTCACATGCTTCTTCTTTGTGTTTATCGGCGACTGTAAAAAGAATTGCGCCATGAAGCGGAACTTTTCTTCCTGCNCCAATCATTCCTTTATAAAGTGCTTTTTCNAANGTTGAATCTTTCCCCATTACTTCGCCNGTCGATTTCATTTCAGGACCGAGTGAAACATCCACTCTGGTTAATTTGGAGAANGAGAAAACGGGAACTTTCACGTAAATTCCCTCTTTTTCAGGAACCAATCCGTTTTGATATCCTAAATCTTTCAATTTTTGTCCGAGAATCGCTTTCGTTGCCAAATTNGCCATCGGAACATCGGTAATTTTTGAAAGGAAAGGAACCGTTCTNGAAGAACGCGGATTCACTTCAATCACGTAAACATCGCCTTCATAAAGAACATATTGAATATTCATNAAACCAATGATATTCAGACCTTTTGCTAATCTTTGCGTATAATCCACCAAAGTTTCAATCTGTTTCGGCGTAATATTTTGTGGTGGATAAACCGCGATGGAATCTCCGGAGTGAACTCCCGCTCTTTCGATATGTTCCATAATTCCAGGAATAATCACGGTTTCTCCATCGGAAATCGCATCCACTTCCACTTCTTTTCCGGTTAAATATCGGTCGATCAAAATCGGGTGTTCCGAACTTTCTTTCACCGCATTTTCCATGTAATGATTGAGTTCTTTTTCGTCGTAAACAATCTCCATCGCTCTTCCTCCCAAAACATAACTCGGACGAACCAAAACAGGGAAACCTATTTCCTGAGCGATTTTCAACGCTTCTTCTTTCGTAAAACAAGTTTTTCCCAAAGGTTGTGGAATTCCCAATTCCTGAAGTGCCGCTTCAAATTTATTTCGGTTTTCAGCTCGGTCTAAATCTTCTAGAGAAGTTCCTAAAATCTGTACGCCATGACTTGCCAATTTATCCGCTAAATTTATTGCGGTTTGTCCGCCAAACTGTACCACGACGCCTTTTGGTTTTTCTAATGCTATGATGTTCATTACATCTTCTTCCGTCAAAGGTTCAAAATATAATTTATCGGAAATTGAAAAATCGGTGGAAACCGTTTCAGGATTATTGTTGATGATAATCGCTTCGTAACCCATTTGTTTAATCGCCCAAACTGAGTGAACCGTGGCATAATCGAACTCCACACCTTGTCCAATCCGAATCGGACCCGAACCAAGAACGATGATTTTTTCTTTGTCGGAAACGATGCTTTCATTTTCCTCTTCGTAAGTTCCGTAGAAATAAGGGGTTTCGCTTTCAAATTCGGCGGCGCAAGTATCGACCATTTTGTAAACCGGCATGATTCCGCTGTTTTTACGGAATTCGAAGATTTCCCTTTGGGTTGAATTCCATAAAACGGCAATACTTAAATCTGAGAATCCGAGTTTTTTGGCTTTCATCAAAGTTTCTATATCGAATTTGTTTTCTGCGATCACCTTCTCGAAATCAATCAATTTCTTGATTTTCCAAATAAAGAATTTATCAATTTTGCTCCACTCCACTATTTTTTCCCAATCGTACCCTCTTCGCAAAGCATCGCCAATAATAAATAATCGTTCGTCATCACAAATTCTGATTCTTCTTTCAATTTCTTCATCGGTTAGAAGTTCCGCCTGTTTTGATTTTAAACCAATATGTCTCAATCCGGTTTCCAAAGAACGGATGGCTTTTTGTAAAGATTCCTCAAAATTTCTGCCGATTGCCATCACTTCACCCGTTGCTTTCATTTGGGTGGAAAGTCGTCTGTCGGCGGTTTCAAATTTATCGAAAGGAAATCTCGGGAATTTCGTCACCACATAATCCAAAGCCGGCTCGAAACATGCGTAAGTCTTTCCTGTAACGGGATTCATGATTTCATCAAGCGTTAAACCTACCGCAATTTTTGCTGCAATTTTCGCAATCGGATAACCGGTCGCTTTACTCGCCAAAGCCGATGAACGCGAAACTCTTGGATTTACTTCGATGATATAATAATCGAAAGAGTGCGGATCTAAAGCCAGCTGAACGTTGCAACCGCCTTCAATTCCAAGTGCACGAATAATTTTTAAGGAAGCGTTTCTCAACAATTGATATTCTCGGTCGGAAAGCGTTTGCGAAGGTGCAACCACAATTGAATCTCCGGTGTGAACTCCAACTGGATCGATGTTTTCCATATTACAAACCACAATCGCATTATCGTTTTTGTCGCGCATCACTTCGTATTCAATTTCCTTGAAACCTGCGATAGATTTTTCGATTAGACATTGAGTTACAGGAGAATATTTTAATCCCAAATCTGTTATTTCGTGAAGTTGGGTTTCGTTATCTGCAATTCCACCGCCTGTTCCGCCCATTGTAAAAGCGGGACGAACGATGACTGGATAACCGATTTTATTGGCAAAATTAATCGCTTCTTCCACGGTGTGAACGATATCACTTTCTGGAACGGGTTCGTTCAATTCCCTCATCAATTCACGGAAAAGGTCTCTGTCTTCGGCTTTGTTGATGGCCGAAAGTTTAGTTCCCAAAACCTCGACTTTACATTCTGCCAAAATTCCTGATTTCTCCAATTCTACCGCCATGTTCAAGCCGGTTTGTCCGCCAAGAGTCGGCAAAAGTGCATCAGGACGCTCTTTTCGGATAATGTGGCTCACAAACGGAAGGGAAATCGGTTCTATATACACTTTGTCGGCAATTTCCACATCGGTCATGATTGTGGCAGGATTCGAGTTGATGAGAATTACTTTGTAACCTTCTTCTTTCAGCGCCAAACACGCCTGAGTTCCTGCATAATCGAATTCCGCAGCTTGTCCGATAATGATGGGACCCGATCCGATGACGAGGATTGTTTTTATGTCTGTTCTTTTCATTTTATTTCATTTTGAGTTTGCAAAGCAATCTCTATACTTGATATTAGATATTGGATGCCAAATTTCAGTCATCTCTTTTTATTTCTAAATTTCTATTTTCGTTTAAATTCTTCCATCAATTCAATAAACTCATCAAACAAATAATTCGCGTCTTCCGGTCCCGGACTTGCTTCCGGATGGTACTGAACCGAGAAACAAGGATGAATTTTATGCTTAAAACCTTCGTTTGTTTTATCGTTTAAAGCGATATGGGTTTCTTCCAAATCTGTGTTTTTCAAACTTTCGGAATCGATGGCATAACCATGATTTTGCGCGGTAATTTCCACTCGATTTTTCGCGATGTCTAAAACCGGATGATTTCCACCACGATGACCGAACTTCAATTTAAAAGTTTTTGCGCCACACGCTAAACCAATCAATTGATGACCAAGACAAATCCCAAAAATGGGAACTTTTCCAAGAATTCCATTAATCATTTCTTGTGCTCCTTTTACGTCTTCTGGATTTCCGGGACCGTTGGAAAGCATCACTCCGTCGGGATTCATCATCAGAATTTCGTCGGCGGTTACGTCTTGAGAGACAACGGTAATGTCACAATCTCTTTGAGAAAGTTCGCGTATAATCCCCAATTTGGAACCAAAATCGACCAAGACTACCTTGAAACCTCTTCCCGGAGCAGCATACGCCGTTTTTGTGGAAACCGACTCTACCTGATTGGAGGGAATTTCAAAAGTTTTTATCTGACGGATAACTTCCTCATCATTTGAATTTTCATCTACGATTTTGCCCTTTACAACTCCTCTGTTTCTGAGAATTCTCGTGAGTTTTCGGGTATCAATTCCCTGAATTCCTGAAAGATTTTTCTTTTTAAAAAGTTCATCAATCGTCATCTGACTTCTGAAGTTAGATGGAAAATCACACAACTCTCTCACAATCAAACCTTTTATTGCAGGTTCAATGCTTTCAAAATCATCACGGTTTACTCCGTAATTTCCAATCAGCGGATAAGTCATGCAAACAATCTGTCCGCAATAAGATGGGTCTGAAATGAGTTCTTGATAACCCGTCATTCCCGTGTTGAAAACCACTTCGCCTGCTGTTTCCCAATTCGCTCCGAAACCTTCACCGTGAAAAACTTCGCCTGTTTCTAATATTAACTTCTTTTTCATTTTTTAAAGTTGGAAGTCGGATGACCGAATTCCGTAGATTTATTTTTACTCAAAAAAAATGGGCAAAACGCCCAAATTTTAATAATTTACCTTTCCTCGAACTCGAAGCCTTTTTTCTCAAGCGCATCCTTCAAAATCGCCATTCTCGCATAAACTCCGTTTTCCATTTGTTTGAAAATTCTTGAGCGGCCGCATTCTACCAAATCGCTGTCAATTTCCACTCCTCTGTTTATTGGAGCGGGATGCATGATGATCGAGCCGTTTTTCATTCGTTGCTCACGTTCTTTCGTTAAACCGTATTTGTTTAGATAATCACTAATTTGCATTTCATTACGATGTCTTTCATGCTGAATTCTCAAAAGCATTAAAACATCTACTTCAGGAATCAAATGGTCAAAGTTTCTGAAAGTCCCGTTCATCATTTCACCCTGTCCGAACCAATCTTCAGGCCCTGAAAAGAAAACTTTTGCGCCTAATCTTCTCAAAGCATCTGCATCAGAATTCGCAACACGACTGTGTTTTACGTCGCCGATAATTCCGACAGTAAGTCCCTCAAATTTTCCAAACTCCTGTTTAATGGTCATCAAATCGAGCAAACTCTGACTTGGATGATGTCCGATTCCGTCTCCTGCGTTGATTAGTGCTAAATCCGCATCGATCAGTTCGTCATAATACCGGTCTTTTTTGTGGCGGATTACAGCTAAATCAATTCCAATAGATTCTATTGTCTTAATCGTATCATATAATGTTTCACCTTTATTAACCGAACTTGTTTGTGCATCAAAAGGGATGACGTGAAGTCCAAGCTTCCTTTCGGCAACTTCAAAACTAACCCTCGTTCTTGTGCTGTCTTCAAAAAAAAGGTTGGAAACAAAAATATCTGATTTTGCCTTACAAACTTTACCTTTAGCGAAATCGAGCGCCATGTCGAGGATTTTCTCGATTTCTTCTTTGCTGATGCGGGATAATTTGATCATAACTGATGAATTTAATCTCCTAAAATTACAAAAAAAAACGAAGCCCAAAAGACTTCGTTTCATAATAAATATCATAATTGTCGGCGTGTCCGCTTCCAAAAGTATCAAAGAAAATAGGATTGATTTTCATTGATTGCAAAGGTAGAAAAATAAGTTTAATTTCAAAATATTTTGAACAATTTTAATTTCTAACAGTACATTTGTGCTAAATTAATATATCTTTGCTAAAAAAGTATAGTTATGCCTAATTCTTGTCCAAAATGTCAACAGAAAAACATTGTAAAAAGTGGGATCATCAACGAAAGGCAAAGGTTTCTTTGTAAAGATTGCAATTATTATTTTACGGTGAAAAAATTAGGAAAGCAAATTGATGACTACTTTGTCACGAAAGCGCTTCAACTCTATCTGGAAGGTTTAAGTTTTCGTGAAATAGAAAGGATCATCGGCGTTTCCCACGTCACCATTTCTTCATGGATCAAGAAGTATAACATCAAAAGACCACCGCATTCAGAGTTTCACACTACCTACAAAGTTTTTAAACAAAACGAGCTGATTGAATTCATGCAGAATGAGGAAAACATTAAAGGTTCAGGTTTGATCATCACTGAATTTGGCGATAAATACATGATGATTAAATGGGAAAGGTTTAAGAAGTAGTTGGGAGTCGGAAGTCCGAAGATGGAAGATGGAAGATACAGGTTGAGCGATGGAATTAAAAGTTGTATTGCTTTAGGCATGAGCATCTTCGATTTAAGGTAAAATCTTGTTTTTTCACAAAAATTCTTCGGTCTTCAGACTACATATTTCAAATTTCTATATTATTAACACAAATATATATTGAATTTCTTAAAATAGATTTTTATTTTCAATTTCGTTTCGGTAAAAAAATGAACTAAAAATTATCAAACTATGAAGAAAGTTGGAATTTTATTAGGAATCAGTTCTTCACTTTTTCTTTTCAACCTAAGTTTTGCGCAGCAGGATTCTATTTCCAATGCAGATCTTCTGAAAAGAATTGAAAAACTGGAAGCCGAACAGAAAAAGACAAAAGAATGGGACGCATCAATTTACGGCTGGGTTCGAACTGAATATAACTTTGATAGCAGACAATCAGCATATTCTAGAGAATATAATTTAAACCTGTATCCGCTTGATGAAAAATTAGATGCCAATGGAAAAGACATCAACGCTGCTTCTGCAAGCAACTTTTTGGCAATAACTTCGCGTGTTGGAATCAATTTCAAAGGTCCCGATGTTTGGGGCGCAAAAGCTTCTGGAAAAATTGAAGCCGATTTTTTCGGAAATACGGAACTGAACAAAACTTCGGCAGGAAGCGGAAGTACAGGACTTTTAAGACTTCGTCATGCAACTGCAACTTTGGATTGGGGAAAAACGACAGTTACTTTCGGACAAACTTGGTATCCGTCTTTTATACCTGAGGTTTTTCCTGGAGTTGCCAATTTCAACACGGGAATTTTGTTCAATCCTTTTGGTTGGGCAGGACAAATCAGGGTTTCACAAAAATTAGCGAACGAACTTTCTTTTATCGCAGTTGCTTATAAAGACAGAGAGTTTCAAACTGCAAACGCGACAGGTGCTTCGGCAAACAGTGCGACTTTCAATTCTGCAATGCCAACTTTCCACGGTCAATTTCAGTACAAAAATAAAAATATCGTAGCAGGAATTGCTGCTGAATATCAATCATTGAAACCTGTAATCGAATCCAACAATTTGGCTTCAGACGAAAAGGTAAATTCTGCCAATTTCCTGGCTTACTTTAAATATTCCAACGAAAAAATCATTGCCAAACTTTATGGGATTTCTGGCGGGAATCTTCATCATTTGGTAATGCTTGGAGGTTTTGCAGGATATACAGAACCAAACGGTCAGGAATCCTACAAACCATCCAAAACTTCGGCTTTCTGGGTTGATTTGGCAAGTGCTAATCCGAAAATCGCTCCTGGAGTTTTCTTTGGATACACCAAAAATTCGGGTGTTGACGAGGGTTACAAAAATCTGTACATGAGAGGCGTTTCCGGAACGAGAATTTTAGATAATGTTTGGAGAGCTTCTGCGAGAGTAGATTTCAAACAAAATAAATTCAGCATTTCACCTGAACTGGAATATACCGCTGCAAAATGGGGCGATTTAAACGCCAATGGAAAAGCTGAAAACAACATCAAAGATGTGGGGAATTTCCGTGGAATGGTGCGAGTGATGTACTCCTTTTAGAGGGATTCCTGAAGCTGGATGATGGAATTCTTCCCACTTCCCGCTCCCATCTTTCACTCTTAAATCTAATTTAAACAAAACTAAAATATTATGGCTAAAAAGTTTAACAGTCAACAGGAGCACGACGCTTATGTTGAAGAGAAGCAAAAAAACAGAACGATTTGGGGCGTGATCATGGCTTCATCTCTTGGAACACTGATTGAATGGTATGATTTCTACATCTTCGGAAGTTTGGCGGTGGTTCTCGCAACTAAATTTTTCCCTGCTGATAATCCGACAGCGGCGTTTCTTTCCACACTCGCAACTTTCGCAGCGGGATTTGTGGTAAGACCTTTCGGAGCATTGTTTTTTGGAAGATTAGGGGATATTATCGGTAGAAAATATACCTTCCTGGTAACGCTTTTAATTATGGGATTCTCCACATTCCTAATCGGTTGCGTTCCAAGTTATGAAACCATCGGATTTGTTGCACCTGTTTTAGTTTTGATTTTAAGGTTGCTTCAAGGTTTGGCTCTCGGTGGAGAATACGGAGGCGCTGCAACTTATGTGGCAGAATATTCTCAACCTCACCGTCGCGGATATTGGACTTCTTGGATTCAAACCACTGCGACTGCAGGACTTTTCATTTCGCTCATTGTAATTTTAGTTACGAAAACTTCCCTAACTGCTGAAGAATTCGACAATTGGGGTTGGAGAATTCCTTTTTGGATTTCCATTTTGATGGTGGGAGTATCTTATGTCATCAGAAGAAATATGAAGGAATCACCGCTTTTCGCAAAAGCCAAAAAAGAAGGAAAAACTTCAACTAATCCTTTGAAGGAAAGTTTCGGGAATAAATTCAATTTCAAATTCGTGTTACTCGCACTTTTCGGAGCAGTGATGGGACAAGGTGTAGTTTGGTACACCGGACAATTCTACGCCATGAGTTTCATGCAAAAAGTAATGAACATCGAGTCTGCACAAGTAGATTCCATGATGGCACTTGCATTATTTTTAGGAACGCCGCTATTCGTTTTATTCGGTTGGCTTTCTGATAAAGTTGGTAGAAAACCAATTATGATGATTGGAATGTTACTCGCAATTATAGCATATCGGCCGATTTACAAAACCATGTATCATTCGGTAGAAATTCAAGGAAAAGAAGTAACTAAAGATGGATTAACAGAAAAAAGAACGGCGAAAGTTCACGAAAAAATTGCGACAGACAGCATCATCACTTTCCATACTGAAAAAGTTTTTACCGACGGATTTTCAATGAAGAAAGACAGCATCGTTCATTGGTCGGCAAGTGGGCCCATTATGATAGACGGAAAACCTCAAACACCTGTCGTAAAAGAAGCAATTACCGTGAATGCAGATACTCGCTGGCTTTTGATTTTAATGGTATTTATTCAAGTCGTTTTTGTGACGATGGTTTATGGTCCCATTGCGGCATTCTTGGTGGAGATGTTCCCTGTGAGAATTCGCTACACTTCCATGTCTCTTCCTTATCATATTGGTAACGGGGTATTCGGTGGATTGCTACCTGCAGTTGCTACTTATTTGGTAACATCTGCAAAATCTTCTGGTCACGCAGAATGGTTCTTGCAAGGACTTTGGTATCCGATTGTGGTTGCGGGAGTTTGTTTGGTGATCGGAACTATTTATTTGAAAACCAAAAACAGTAATCTCGACGAAGATGTAGTTTAGATTGGAAGAAAGGCGCTGTAAGATGGAAAAAATAGCAGTGCGAAATTAACTTCCATCCGCCCGATTCCCGCATCTAAGCCAAAAAAATTTATTAACTTTAAAAAACAAAAAAATGGATTCAATAAAAAAAATATTAGGAATTGTTTGGTTACTTTTAGCAGTCGTGGTTGCTTACTTCGGATTCACCGATTTTGGAATTCCAAAAGTGATGTCCGACAAACAGGAAGACCACGTTTTCGGCTGGATCATTCTCACGATTCTGATGCCGATAATTGTCGGTGGATTAGCGGTTTTCGGTTGGTATTCTTTAACAGGAGAATATTCTGCTGACAAAAAATAAATCATAGATGATGGTTGATAAATGATGCAAAACATTGTCAATCATCATTTTAAAATCATGTAAAAATTGATAAATCATTTATCAATTATCATTCATCACTTATGAAAAAGAGACACAAGCAAAAACTGGTGGTATTGAGTATAGCATTATTCATAATGTTCAATGCACCGGTTTTGCTTTTGTTTAATAATGCAAAGGAAACTTTTGAACTGCCACTTATTTACGTTTACATTTTCGCGATTTGGTTGGCTTCGAGTATTTTTTCCCTTTTGATTTTTAAAAAATTCGATGAGTAGTTCGGTATTATTTGGGCTGATTATCCTGTATTTGGGGCTTTTGTTCTTCATTGCTTTTTGGGCAGAGAAGAAGAGGAGTAATTTTTGGACCAATAATCCTTACATCTACGCTCTTTCGCTCGCGGTCTATTGCACTGCGTGGACGTATTACGGAAGCATTGGAGTTGCCGCCAATTCAGGATTAGAATATATGGCGGTTTACATTGGACCTGTCATCATCATTCCTGCGTGGATTTACATTAATACGAAAATTGTGAGAATTGCCCGCGTCAATAAAATTGCAAGTATTGCCGATTTCATTTCTTTACGATATGGAAACGGGCGTTCTTTGGGAGCGTTGGTTGCGTTGGTGTGTATTCTCGCGATTATCCCTTATATCGGACTTCAGATTAAGGCGATTTCCGATACTTTTCATCAAATTACCCAAACACCCACAACAGAAAATATTTTTCTGGATACCGCAACTTACGTCATCATCATTGCACTTTTTTCTTCGTATTACGGAACGCGATATGTTGACGCATCCGAAAAACGTTTGGGAATCATTTCCGCCGTTGCCGTGGAAAGTTTTTTGAAAATTTTATTCTTTTCTATTCTCGGAATTTATGTTGTTTATGGCGTGTTCAACGGTTTTGGAGATATTTACAGTCAGGCGTCAAAACTTCCTGATTTTGTTGAAAAAAATACCTTTAAAAATCTCGAAACAGGCTACAATTGGTTTCTTCTTTTGCTGCTTTCAATGTCTGCAATTTTTGTGTTGCCGAGACAATTTCACACCGCAATTGTAGAAAACCGAAAAGAAAAACACATTCGCACCGCCATTTGGTTATTCCCTTTGTATATGCTGGTTTTCAACTTTTTTGTCTTCCCAGTTGCTTGGGGCGGAAAAGTTCTGTTTCAAAACGAAGTGGTAAATCCTGAAATGTTTTCCATCCTTATTCCGCAAAAATTTGGAAATTATTTCATCTCGATTTTGGTGTTTTTGGGCGGCATAAGTTCAGCCATTTCAATGATAATTTTGTCGAGTATTGCACTTTCGGTAATGCTTTCCAACAACTTGATAATTCCTTACGGTTGGTTGGAGAATTTTAAGATAAAATCCGACACCATCAATACGAAAACTATCGTCAACATTAGGAAAGTCAGTATTTTACTGATGATTATGATGGCATTTATGTTTTATAAATATTTAATGACGTCCTCTTCCCTATTTTCCATTGGTTTGGTTTCGTTCGTGTTGGTTTCTCAATTGGCACCGTCGTTTTTTGGTGCGATTTTTTGGCGTCGCGGAACGTATGCAGGTGCACTTTCGGGCATTATTGCAGGAGTTTTGATTTGCTATTTCAACCTGATTTTGCCTAATTATTTTGCTGATATTAAAGAAATGGCGTTCTATCAGGACAGTTTTTTAAGTTTTTTCAGAATTCCTTATTTGTCGCCGATTACCAATACTTTTTTCTGGAGTATTTTGGTTAATTTTTCGATTTTCACACTGGTTTCTGTGAACACAATAGGAACTTATCGCGAAAGAAATTACGCTGAAATTTATGCCGATATCGACGATTACATCAGAAATCACGAAAACGCCTATATCTGGAGAGGAACCGCCAATGTTTCTGATATTCAAAAGATTTTGAACCGTTTTTTAGGCGAGCAAAAAACAAAACAGGCGCTGAAAATTTTTAATTTAAAATACAACATTACCGAAAAGAATGACATTGCAGATGCCCGTTTCATCAAGTTTTCCGAAAATTTATTAAGTGGAAGAATCGGAACAGCTTCCGCAAAAATTTTGATTGAAGGCGTAACCAAAGAAGATAAAATTTCGCTTCCCGAAGTGTTGAAAATTTTGGAAGAAAGCAAGGAAAATATTTCCATCAACAAACAATTGACCGAACAATCGCATCAATTACGAAAACTTTCGGAAGACCTTCAAAACGCCAACGAGAATTTAGTCATTAAAGACCAACAAAAAGACGAATTCCTCGACAGCGTTGCTCACGAACTTCGCACCCCAATAACTGCGATTCGCGCTACAAGTGAAATTCTTTTGGACGACGATGAAATGCCACAAGAAATTAAAAAAGATTTTCTGGAAAACATCATTTCCGAAAGCGACCGTCTGGCTGAAATCATCAACGATATTCTCTACCTTGACAAGTTGGAAGCAGGTTCTGTTGTCCTCAATATTGACAAAAATAACATAATCACCACCTATCACAAAGCGTACAAACCGCTTCAGAACCTGTTTGAACAAAAGCATCTTCATCACTCNGAAGTTAATTTACTTCAAAATGAANTATTTNAATTTGATGAAAATAAAATGATTCAAGTGTTCCAAAACATCCTCGGAAACGCCCTAAAATTCACGAACGAGCAAGGAATGATTCAAACCAAATTCCAAGAAAAAGACGGCGAACTGAAAATCTCCATTTTCAACACCGGAAAATCCATACCCGAAGAAGATTTGGAATACGTTTTTGATAAATTCTACCAGTCTAAAAACCAAAATCTAAGAAAACCTATTGGTAGCGGACTTGGACTCGCCATTTGCAAAAACATCATCAATGCACACGGNGGAAAAATTTTGGCAAAAAANAAGGAGATTGGGGTAACATTCGAGATCATTTTGAAGTCTAAAAATGCAAAGTTGCAGTTGGAAGAAGATATTATCAAGCCACGAAGTGGCGAAATCAACAGCAATGGGTGAAGCCCTTTGAATTGAAACAAGAATTTACAACGAGCCCTGAAAGGGCGAAATAAAGAAAGAAATCATGAAGCCACGAAGTGGCGAAATCAGCAGCAAAGGGCGAAGCCCTTTGAATTGAAACAAGAATTTTACAACGAGCCCTGAAAGGGCGAAATAAAATAAATTAATAGAAAGAAATCATGAGGAAGATTTTAATAGCAGACGACGAACACAAAATTGTAATGACGCTCGAATATGCTTTCAGAAAGGCAGCTTACGAGGTTTTCATTGCAAGAGACGGTTCGGAAGTTTTAGAAATTTTAAAAACCGAAATCCCCGACGTCATTTTGCTCGACATCATGATGCCGAATGTGGATGGTTACACTACCCTTTCCGAAATCAAGAAAAATGAAAATTATAAAAACATAAAAGTCATTTTCCTATCAGCAAAAACAGGAGAATCCGACATCAAAAAAGGCTTGGAATTAGGCGCCGATGCGTATGTAACAAAACCTTATTCCATAAAAAAACTGACGGAGAAAGTGGAGGAACTCTTAAGTTAGAAGACTGGAGTCCGAAGTCCGAAGAAAACTTCAAACTACATCAAACAAATTCAAACAAAATCAAACAAAAAGAAATATTATGAAAGCGCAACAAATGTTTCAGGAAAGCATCGAAAACAAGGAACAATTTTGGGCTGAACAAGCCAAAAACATCAAATGGTTTGAATTTCCTAAAACCATTCTTTCTGAAGACGAAAACGGTTATCCGCTATGGTTTGCGGACGGAAAACTCAATATGTCGTACCTCTGCATCGACAAACATATTGAGGACGGTTTCGGAGAACAAGTTGCCGTAATTTACGACTCGCCGGTTACCGGAGTAAAACAGGAGTACACTTTCAACCAACTGAAAGAAGAAGTTTCAAGATTGGCAGGAGGTTTAAAATCGCTTGGTTTGGAAAAAGGCGATACTGCAGTTGTTTATATGCCGATGATTCCGCAAACTTTCTTTACAATGTTGGCTTGCGCGAGAATTGGTGTGATTCACAATGTGGTTTTTGGAGGTTTTGCGCCGAATGAATTGGTGGTAAGAATCGACGACTGCAAACCGAAAGTCCTCATCACTGCAACTGCAGGTGTAGAAATTCAAAAAAGAATTCCGTATTTACCATTGGTAGAAAAAGCGATTGAATTGGCTACCGACCACGTTCCAAATATCATCGTTTATAACCGACAACTCATCGACAATAAACACGAATATTTTCCGGGAACGATTGATTATCAAGAGTTAGTAGCAAAATCCGAACCTGCAGATTATGTGGAAGTTGAAGCGACACATCCACTCTATCTGCTTTACACATCGGGAACTACAGGAAAACCAAAAGGCGTTGCGCGCGACACCGGTGGACACGCAACTGCACTAAAATTTTCCATGAAATACCATTACGGAATGGAAGAGGGCGAAAGATTTTGGGCGGCTTCCGACTTTGGTTGGGCAGTCGGACATTCCTATATGGTTTACGGACCTCTGATTAACAGAAACACCACCATCGTTTTTGAAGGAAAACCAATTATGACGCCCGATGCAGGAACTTTTTGGCGCGTGATTTCTGAGCATAAAGTAAATGCGATGTTCACGGCTCCAACTGCAATGAGAGCGATTAAAAAAGAAGATCCAAATGGAGAATTGATTAAAAAATATGATTTGTCAAATTACAGAATTCAGTTTTTGGCAGGTGAAAGATGTGATGTTGCGACTTTGGATTGGTTTGATGAACATGTTGGAATTCCCGCAGTCGATCATTGGTGGCAAACAGAAAGTGGTTCACCGATGTTGGGATTATTGACTGGTTTGGACGATTACAAAATAAAAAGAGCATCTGCAGGAAAACCAATTCCGGGTTATGATATTAAAATTTTTGATGAAAACGGATATGAACTCGATGCGCATCACGAAGGCTATTTGGTGATAAAACTTCCGCTTGCTCCGGGTGCGATGTTGGGCTTGTGGAATGATTGGCCAAGATTTCACAGCAGTTATTTGTCGCAGTTTCCGGGATATTATTTTTCAGGAGACGGTGCGATTAAGGACGAAGACGGTTATGTTTTCGTGACGGGAAGAGTTGACGATGTGATCAATGTTGCAGGACACCGTTTGTCAACTTCGGAAATGGAGGAAGTGGTTTCTTCGTGTAAAGACATTGCTGAATGTGCTGTTGTCGGCATTGAAAACCAATTGAAAGGACAAATTCCTTTTGCAGTTGCGGTAACGAAAGCAGGCGTAGAAAAAGACGAAAAAGAAATTGAAAAAGAAGTCGTGGCATTGGTTCGTGAGACTATCGGAGCGGTTGCCTGTTTGAAAAATGTGATGATTGTAAACCGACTTCCAAAAACACGCTCGGGAAAAATTTTAAGAAAACTGATTAGAACGATGTTGGACGGAAAGGATTTCCAAATTCCATCCACGATTGATGACGAGGCGATTGTTGGAGAAATTCAGGAGAAGATGAAGACGTATTCTTTCTGATTTTGGTGGAAGCGGGAAGATGGAAGATGGAAGTTTGTAGACTTTCAAGATTGCTTTGATGTTGACTAAAATTTTTAAAGTTTTGTAACTTATTCCGTAGGAATAATAGAGGTGTAGAAAGATTAATGCGCAATATTGGGGCGCTCCATAGGAGCGCTATGTAAAAAACAGAATTTAAATGTGATTCAAGAAACCTTCAAGATTTTTAAAACCCTGAAGGTATATGAAAAGACAATGCATTAATAAAATTGAAAAAAATTTCAACAGATTGCTTCGTCATTTCGCTTTGCTTCAACCCTCGTAATGACGGACTGCATTCATAGCCCTGATTGCAGCGGTTACCCCGCAACAAGCGATGGCAAAAGCGTTGGAGTGAGGAGTATGAGCGGAAAGCAGGTTCCCGGCTCCTAAAAAAAATTTGGAGCGTTGGAGACTTTGAGAGAGGATTACTGAATTGTGAATGAGTGAGTGAATGAGTGAATAACTGAATTTTGAAATTTTGGAACTTGAACTTGAAACTTGAAACTTGAAACTTGAAACTTGAAAAAATAACTAAAAAATATATTATGAAGAACTTGTATATCGACGATTTGCCTGATTATTTCAAGCAGTATAAGAAGTCTATTAAAAATCCTAAAAAATTTTGGGATAAGATTGCAGATGAAGGTTTTGTGTGGTATCAACGCTGGACAAAAGTGGTGGATTTTGATATGGAGGAAGCCAAAATTAAGTGGTTTAAAAACGCCAAACTGAACATTACGAAAAACGCTTTGGACAAACATTTATCTTTGCGAGGCGATAAAACCGCAATTATTTGGGAACCGAATGACCCGAATGAAGAAGCGCAGCACATCACTTATCGCGATTTGCACGAACGCGTTTGTAAAATGGCGAATGTCCTCACAGAAATGGGCATCCAAAAAGGTGACCGAGTGTGTATTTATTTGCCGATGATACCGGAATTGGCAGTTACGATGTTGGCTTGTGCGAGAATGGGAGCGGTTCATTCCGTTATTTTTGCAGGATTTTCGGATAGTGCGGTCGCGTCGCGTGTGAATGATTGTGAGGCGAAGTTAATCATCTGTTCTGACGGAAGTTACCGCGGAAACAAAGCGATTGATTTAAAAGGAATTATCGATAAAGCCGTCGAAAAATGTCCAACGGTGGAAAGAGTTTTGGTGGTGAAAAGAACCGGCGGCGAAGTGAATATGAAGGAAGGCAGAGATTTTTGGCTGGATGATTATTATCCGAAGGCTTCGAGTGATTTTGTAACGAAAATTATGGATGCGGAAGACCCGCTGTTTATCCTTTATACATCGGGTTCTACAGGAAAACCGAAAGGAATGTTGCACACTTGCGCCGGATATATGGTTTATACGGCTTACACTTTTAAAAATGTGTTTAATTACCGCGAAAACGATATTTATTGGTGTACCGCAGACATCGGTTGGATTACGGGACACTCCTATATTTTGTACGGACCATTGGTGAATGGTGCTACAACAGTCATTTTCGAGGGAGTTCCGACGTATCCTGAACCAGACCGTTTTTGGGCGGTAATTGAAAAACATAAAGTAACGCAGTTTTACACGGCTCCAACAGCAATTCGTTCTTTGGCGAAGGAAAGTTATGAATGGGTAGAAACACGATTTATCGAGTCTGAGAGTGATTGGTTCCGTTGGTGAACCAATAAACGATGAAGCGTGGCATTGGTACAACGACCACGTTGGAAAGAAAAAATGCCCGATTGTTGATACTTGGTGGCAAACAGAAACCGGAGGAATTATGATTTCGCCAATTCCTTTTGTGACGCCTACAAAACCAACATACGCCACACTTCCACTTCCGGGAATTCAGCCGGTTTTGATGGATGAAAAACGCAACGAAATTACAGGAAATCAGGTCGATGGAAATTTATGCATCCGTTTTCCGTGGCCGGGAATCGCAAGAACGATTTGGGGCGACCATCAAAGATATAAAGAAACCTATTTTTCTGCATTTCCGGGAAAATATTTCACGGGCGACGGTGCTTTGCGCGACGAAACCGGCTACTACAGAATTACAGGCCGTGTTGATGACGTGATTATCGTCTCCGGACACAATTTGGGAACTGCGCCAATTGAAGACAGCATCAATTTACACCCTGCTGTTGCGGAATCTGCGATTGTTGGTTATCCTCACGATATTAAAGGAAGTGCGTTGTACGGTTTTGTGATTTTGAAAGAGGACGGGCAAACAAGAGACCGCGACAATCTTCGCAAAGAAATCAACCAAATTATTGCCGACACAATTGGTCCAATCGCAAAACTGGATAAAATTCAGTTTGTTTCTGCGCTTCCGAAAACGCGTTCCGGAAAGATTATGCGTAGGATTTTGAGGAAAATTGCGGAGGGTGATTTCTCTAATTTCGGGGATACATCTACTCTACTAAACCCTGAAATTGTGGAGGAGATTAAGAATGAGAAGATCTGATTTGAGATTTACTCACGAGTTTTATAATTATTTTCAGAGTTCGTGAATGCATTGCATTTGAAGTTTGAGATTTGAAATTAAACCTTGCGGAAACGTGAGGTTTTTTTTCAGCTTTAAAAAATGTTTTTCCTTTCATCTTGAATCTTAAAATATTACCTTTGCAAAAAATAAAAAGGAATGAAATTTTTTATCGACACAGCCAATCTGGAGCAAATTAAAGAAGCGCAGGATTTGGGAATTTTGGACGGTGTTACAACCAATCCGTCATTAATGGCAAAAGAAGGAATCAGCGGTGCAGAAGCCATTAAAAACCATTACAAAGCCATTTGCGACATTGTTGACGGCGATATTTCTGCCGAAGTTTTAAGCACCACTTACGACGAAATGATTAAGGAAGGCGAAGAACTNGCAGCAATTCATCCAAATATTGTGGTGAAAATCCCAATGATTAAGGACGGAGTAAAAGCGNTGAAATACTTTTCAGATAAAGGAATTAAGACCAACTGTACTTTGATTTTCTCTGCAGGACAAGCTTTATTGGCTGCAAAAGCGGGAGCGAATTACGTTTCTCCATTTTTGGGAAGANTGGATGATATTTCTGTNGACGGAATGAATTTAATCGAGGAAATCCGTGTGATTTTTGATAACTATATGTTTGATACTGAAATTCTTGCCGCTTCCATCCGTTCACCTTTGCATATTGTAAACTGTGCAAAAGTGGGTGCAGATGTGGTGACTTCGCCTTTAGCTTCAATTCTAAATTTATTAAACCATCCTTTAACTGATAAAGGTTTGGCGCAATTTGTGGCAGATGCGAAGAAAATGGGATAATTTGAATATTAAAAATAAAAAATCCGTCTGAATTTTTTCAGACGGATTTTTCTATTCAACCGAAATAAATTCCCTCCCTATTTTGTGTAATCCTTCGACAATTTTTTTTCTCATTTGGGGCCGCGGATTTCTATACCCAGAAATATAATGTCCCAACTGCTTCTGATTTATGCCTGTAACTCGCGAAAGTGCGGAGCGTGTAATAATACCGTCCAAACTGTGTAAAATTGCAGAAACATGAAGCTCATAAACGAGTTCGTAATTTCCATATTTCAAATCATCATCAATATTATCTCCGTCTTCTACTAAACCCTCAACATGGAATTTTAGAGATTGTTGAAACTCTTTTTTCACTTTTTCTAAATTCTTGTTGGTAGCGATCACAACTCCATTTATATCAGAAATTGTTGCTACATAATTATCACCACTCCAACTAATTAAAACTTTTATTTTTTTCATTTCGTTATTTTTTCCAACCTGCTTGCTTAAAAATACTGTTTAAAATTTCCTGACTTAAAGTATCACCTGGTTTATTATTCACCGTGACTTTTCCGCTTTTTTCAGCATGCTTGAATTGGCGGTGACTTCCTCTCTGTTTGTAAAGAATCCATCCATCTTTTTCAAGCATCTTTAATATTTCGCTGACTTTATATCTCTTCATCAAATAAAAACATATTCAAAGATAGTAATTTCTCTAACATATTATAAAATTTAGCAAGAAAAAAGTCAAAGTTTAAAACCTTGACATTTTTGTAGCCGCAGAAGGATTCGAACCCTCATCCTCGGAGCCGAAATCCGATATTCTATCCATTGAACTATGCAGCCGACAATGGTGAATTTTGCTTCGCAAGTAAATGGTCAATTTTTAAAATTCACTCAAAGAAATTCACTTCGCAGAAAATTCACAATGTAATTAATTCACTTAAAATGAAATCTTCACTCCTCCCAAAACCTGCGCTCCCAAAACTTTGTAACCCTTGAAAGTTTGATATTTGGTATTCAGCAAATTATTTCCGTGTGCAAAAATACTGAAATTTTTATGAATCTTGTACTCCGCAGACAGATTTAAATCTGCAAAACCGCCCACTTTGTCGTTTGTGTTTTCCTGCATCGAAAAGGATGGAAAAGTTGTTACAACCGAATAAGAATTAGTCGTCATATCCGAAGCGAAGAATACTTTCGCACCCAAATTCAACTTTTTGTCGAGCATCGCGTATTTTGCGCCCAAACTTGCTTTGATTAAAGGTTTGTTGTAAATATTTTCGTAAATATCAAGTTTATATTTGGCGAAATTCAGTTCTCCATCCAAAACCAGATTTGCCAACGGAAAATACTGTACACTTCCCTTAACTTCGCTCACCGTTCCATTATCGTAGATTGCTGAAAATGTGTTTGCGAAGTTATAAGCATTTTTATTGGTAGAACTGTTGTCGAAAAGATTATTCGCCTTAAAAAACATGATATCGTTCACTTTCGAAAATCCTGCGCTGAAATCATATTTGATATTTTGATCAATATCTCCTCTTAATCCAAAATAACCGTGATATTTTGTTTCGGTTGGTTTCAACCATTGGTCAGAAGCGAGATATGGATTTTGCTCTAAAAGATTGGAATAGGAATTCATTTTCAAACCACCATCAATTCCTGCGTAAAACTTAAATTCATCGGTTGCTGCAAATTGGAGTTCCGCTTTTGGAAACCAATACGTTTTATTGTTTTTCAATTCTTCAGGCAAAACTGTATTTGAATTTCTTCCATTTAAAAACGAAAAATCCGAACCAACCATCAAATACGAATTTCCTTTAAAGAAAGTCACTTTCGGCGACAATGTTGCATTAAAGAATGACGAAGAATTTTCATTTAGAATTTTAAAATCTGATTTCAAGGTTTCTAAATTGATTCCCAAATCTCCATTCAAACGTACGTCATCAAATTTTGGAATTTCAACACCATGTTTTGAAAGGTTCAATAAAATTTCAGCCTGAACCTCTTTTGCATTGAAATGGTCGCTCAAAAATGAAGATTTCATACGAACATCATTCAAAATTTCATTCGAATAAAAATCGTAATATCCATTGACTTTAAATTGATTTATTTTTTGTTTCAGGTCAATATCCGAGGGAATATTAATTCCCTGGATTCCATCAAAGGCGTAAATTCCGTAATAATTGTAATCTTTAAGTCCGTAATCTGCATTGATTCCAAACTTTCCCCTTTCTCCATACGAATTTAGAAATGCCCCCAAATTGGCTGAACTTTGCTTGGAACTCCAGTCATAATCTTTCTTTAAACCCGACGTGGAAAGGAAATGAACGTCACCACCAACTTGGATGTTGTTTTCTAGTTTGGTAGAAATATTTCCATCGGCGAGAATTTTTCCGTAATTCCCCATTCCCAACTGAAAATAATTGTTCTGATAATTCGCGTCAAATTTCGGAGAAATATCCTCACCCTGAATTGTAGAAGTTTTGAAATCCGAAGCAGCGGGAACATCCGTAATATTGTATTTCAGATTTAATGAATCTTCAATTTTTTTGGTTTGCGGAGGATAATTTTTAATGGTTTCGATGGAAGTTTTCTTTTTCTCGATTTTTTTTACTTCGGGTTCGCGCTTTCTGTCGAGGATGAGTTTTTCTTCCTTGATTTGAGAGAAAACGGCAGTTGAAGATACCATTAATCCGAGTAAAAATATTTTTTGAATTGGGTTCGTCATATTCTTTTATTGATTTCGCCACTTCGTGGCTTCACTTTTCTATCTTTATTTCAAAATACAAAGGGCTTCACCCTTTGCTGTTTTATTTCGCCACTTCGTGGCTTAAAAAATCCTTCGGATTTTTGACAATCGACTTCTTCGAACCACTTCGTGGCTTCACTTTTCTACCTTTATTTCAAAATACAAAGGACTTCAACCTTTGCTGTTTTATTTCGCCACTTCGTGGCTTATAAAATCCTTCGGATTTTGGACAATTGACTTCGTCGAACAACTTCGTGGCTTCACTTTTCTATCTTTATTTCAAAATACAAAGGGCTTCACCCTTTACTGTTTTATTTCGCCACTTCGTGGCTTAAAAAATCCT
>Ga0056904_1000683_pt1 | contig 21188 bp, 9 predicted proteins | sample EBPBio172007_DNA_FD_55043 | JGI IMG/M metagenome (GOLD analysis project Ga0056904, IMG submission 55043) | Wastewater treatment Type I Accumulibacter community from EBPR Bioreactor in Madison, WI, USA - Reactor 1_9/17/2007_ DNA | ecosystem: Engineered > Bioreactor > EBPR > Anaerobic-Aerobic >...
CCCGGAAGGTCCACGATGCCCAAGCCCGTGCCGAAGCCTGTCGCCCTGCGCTGCCCGTCCGCCCGCCGGCGCCCGGCCTGGACCGCCTTGTCGTTGCTGGCCTGCGCCGCGCTGGCCGGCTCCTGGTCGCTGGCCGCCCCGGCCCGGGCGGCGGCCGGTGGTGGCTACCGCGAGCCGGTACCCGAACTGAAGGCGATCGTCGACGCCCCGCGCGCGCCGCAGCTGACCCTGTCGCCGCGCCGCGACCTCGCGGTGCTGGTGCAGATGCCGGACCTGCCCGGGATCGACGTGGTCGCCCAGCCGGAGCTGAAGCTGGCCGGCCTGCGCATCCATCCGCGCGTGCACGCGCCCAGCGCCTTCGCCTTCGGCACCGACCTGTGGCTGATGGACGTGGCCAGCGGCGACGAGATCCGCATCGCCGGGCTGCCGCAACCGCTGGGCCTGGCGGGAGCGGCCTGGTCGCCGGACCAGCGCTGGCTGGCATTCAACCGGATCGACCGCGCCAGCGGCGGCAACGAACTGTGGCTGGTGGACGTGGCGGCGCGCAGCGCGCGCCGGCTGGCGGGCGGACTCAACACCGCGGCCGGCGGCGGCTACGCCTGGTTGCCGGACAGCAGCGGCCTGCTGGCACGCCTGCAGGTGGCGGATGCGCCGGCACTGCCGCCGGCCGACGCGGTGCCGGCCGGCCCCAACGTGCAGCAGACCGATGCCGGCGCCGGAGTGCGCTCGGTGCGCACCTATCAGGACCTGCTGCGCAACGAGAACGACGCGCGCACCCTGGAGCACTACCTGACCTCGCAGCCGGCGCGGATCGACCTGCGTGGCGGCGTGCGCCGGCTCGGCGCGCCGGGACTGTACACCTCGACCTCGGTGTCTCCGGACGGGCGCCATGTGCTGGCGCAGCGGATCGAGCGGCCGTTCTCCTACCTGGTGCCGGTGTCGGACTTCCCGCGCGTGATCGAGGTGCTCGATGCGGTCTCGGCCAAGCCGACCCACACCGTGGCCCGACTGCCCCTGGTGGAAGGCCTGCCGACCGGCAACGACGCGGTGCCCACCGGCGTGCGTTCGATCGGCTGGCGCGCCGACGCGCCGGCCACCCTGGTCTGGGCCGAGGCCCAGGACGGCGGCGATCCGGCGCGGGAAGCCGCGGTGCGCGACGCGGTGTTCATGCAGGCGGCGCCGTTCGCGGATGGGCCGGTGAAGCTGGCCGAACTGGCTTCGCGCTACGGCGGCATCACCTGGGGCCGCGGCGACCTGGCACTGCTGGACGAGTACTGGTGGAAGACCCGCCGGGCCCGAACCTGGCGGATCCGGCCGGACCAGCCGGCGCAGGCGCCGGCATTGATCGTGGAGCGCTCCTTCGAGGACCGCTATTCCGATCCGGGCGAGCCGGTCACCGTGGCCGACGCGAATGGCCGCCAGCGCCTGCTGACCAGCGCCGATGGCGGCAGCCTGTTCCGGATCGGTGCCGGCGCCTCGCCCGAGGGCGACCGTCCGTTCGTGGACCGCTACGAGCTGGCCAGCGGCAAGACCGAGCGCCTGTTCCATTCGCAGGCGCCGTACTACGAGGTGCCGCGCGGGCTGCTGGACGATACCGGCAGGCGCCTGCTGGTCACCCGCGAATCGCCCACCGAGCCGACCAACTACTACGTGCGCGATGCGGCGGCCGCACCGCTGCGCGCGCTGACCGCCTTCCCGCACCCGACGCCGCAGCTGCGCGACGTGAGCAAGGAGCAGATCCGCTACACGCGTGCCGACGGCGTGGAACTGACCGGCACCCTGTACCTGCCGGCCGGCTACGACGCCGGGCGCGACGGTCCGCTGCCGGTGCTGATGTGGGCCTATCCGCAGGAGTTCAAGTCGGCGCAGGCGGCCAGCCAGGTCACCGACTCGCCGTATCGCTTCAACCGGGTCAGCTATTGGGGCCCGCTGCCGTTCCTGGCGCGCGGCTTCGCGGTGCTGGACAACCCGTCGATGCCGATCGTGGGCGAGGGCGACGCCGAGCCGAACGACACCTACGTCGCGCAACTGGTCGCCAGCGCGCAGGCGGCGGTGGACGAACTGTCCCGGCGCGGCGTTGGCGATCGGCAGCGGATGGCGGTGGGCGGCCACTCCTACGGCGCGTTCATGACCGCCAACCTGCTCGCGCACAGCCGCCTGTTCAAGGCCGGCATCGCCCGCAGCGGCGCCTACAACCGCACGCTCACGCCGTTCGGCTTCCAGTCCGAGGAGCGCAACTTCTGGCAGGCGCAGGACACCTACCTGGCGATGTCGCCGTTCAACCACGCCGACCGGATCAAGGACGCGCTGCTGCTGATCCACGGCGAGGAGGACAACAACTCCGGCACCTTCCCGATCCAGAGCGAGCGCATGTTCGCGGCGATGAAGGGCCTGGGCGGCAACGCGCGGCTGGTGATGCTGCCGAACGAGTCGCACGGCTACCGCGCCCGCGAGTCGATCCTGCACATGCTGGCCGAGACCGACGACTGGCTGCAGCAGCACGTCGCCCGGCCGGCGAAGTGAGCCCCGCGCGGACGGCGGGCCGGCCTACAATGGGCGGCCCCCACCTCCGCAACGTTCCCATGAAGAAAGCCGTCGTCCTGGTGTCCGGTGGCATGGACTCGGCCGTGGTCCTGGCCATCGCCCGCGAGCAGGGCTTCGCGGTGCACGCGCTGAGCGTGCGCTACGGCCAGCGCCACACCTCCGAACTGGAAGCGGCCGACCGCGTCGCCCGCGCGCTGGGCGCGGTGGCGCACAAGACCGTGGGCGTGGACTTGCGCAGCATCGGCGGTTCGGCGCTGACCGACGACATCGAGGTGCCGGACGCCGGCGGCGAAGGCATCCCGGTCACCTACGTGCCGGCGCGCAACACCATCATGCTGTCGCTGGCGCTGGGCTGGGCCGAGGTGCTGGGCGCGGCCGACCTGTTCTGCGGGGTCAACGCGGTGGACTATTCCGGCTATCCGGATTGCCGGCCGGAATTCGTGGAGGCCTTCGAGCGGCTGGCCAACCTGGCGACCAAGGCCGGCGTGGAAGGCGCCGGCATCCGCGTGCACGCGCCGCTGATGCGCATGGGCAAGGACGGGATCGTGCGCGAAGGTTTGCGCCTGGGCGTGGATTTCGCCCAGACGGTGTCCTGCTATCGCGCCGACGCGGAAGGTCGTGCCTGCGGCCACTGCGATGCCTGCCGCCTGCGCGCGGCCGGCTTCGCCGATGCGGGCGTGCCGGACCCGACCCGCTACGTGGGCTGAATGCCGTAGGTGCCGACTGTCAGTCGGTACCTACGTGGTTGTCACCCGCGCCGTCGGTGTCTATGGGTCCAACAGCAGGCCTCAGTGGCTGCAGGCCGGCCCGCCATCGCCACGTCGCCTTTGCCGCAGCGGATCGATCTCCAGGCCGATGCGCAGCGACTGGCCGATGCGCTCGGCGGTCGCGAACACGTGGCGCGCCTGTTCGCGCGGCAACACGTCGTGCGCGGTGCGGTCCCACAGCGCCAGCCAGCGCGCGAAGTGCTGCTCGTCCAGGTCCAGCGGCCGGTGCGCGGCCATCGGGTTGCCNCGATAGCTGCCGGCGCGCAGCAGCACCGAGCACCAGAAGCGCACCAGGGTATCGAGGTGCGCGTCCCAGTCCTCCACGGCGGCCGCGAACACCGGCCCCAGCAGCCAGTCGGTGCGGGCGCGGGCGTAGAAGGCGTGGACGAGGCGGGCGATGCCGGCTTCGTCGGGCAGGTGGGCCGCGGGGTGCGGGTCGGGGAAAGCCATGCCCGTATTATCGCCCCGCACAGCCCCGCTTGTTGTAGAGCCGACTGTCAGTCGGCTGCGGTCCGTTCCGCGGCCATGCGCCTTGCTGGATGTGCCGACTCACGGTCGGCACCTGCGCAATTGGCACAGAGTTGATGCCTGCGCCACCGGTACCCACAGGTCAGCGGAGCGAGGCACGCAGTGTCCGCGTGCCTGGGGAGCGGGAAGGCTGGTGGGCCGTGTTGGAATCGAACCAACGACCAGCGGATTAAAAGTCCGATGCTCTACCGACTGAGCTAACGGCCCGGATGCCGGCGTATGGCCGGACGCGCATGTTAACCGATCGGGCGTGGAGGCTGAACGCGGCAGGCTGGCACGAGCCTGGGCGGTTGAAGCGTCCCGGGAGCGGGCGCATATTCGATTGACCACTTCCTGTCCCGTGCGTCTCACCCGCTGCGACGCCTTGGGCGCAGCCTGCGATGCTCCGCCCCGTCCCCGCCCATGACCCCCCCGGCCTTCCATCCCGCCGTCGCCCGCTGGTTCGACGGTGCCTTCCCCGGCCCCACCGCGGCGCAGTCGGCGGCATGGCCGGCGATCATGGCCGGGCGCAACACCCTGGTGGCCGCGCCGACCGGCTCGGGCAAGACCCTGACCGCGTTCCTGGCCGCGATCGACGCACTGGTGCGCGAGGGTCTGGCCCACGGCGGCGAGCTGCCCGACCGCACTAGCGTGGTCTACGTCTCGCCGCTGAAGGCACTGTCCAACGACATCCGCCTGAACCTGGAGGCGCCGCTGGCCGGCATCCGCCAGGCCCTGGTGGAACTGGGCCTGCCGGACGTGGAGATCCGCGCCGCGGTGCGCACCGGCGATACACCGCAGGCCGAGCGCGCCCGGGCGCGGAAGAAACCGCCGCACATTCTGGTGACCACGCCCGAGTCGCTGTACGTGCTGCTCGGCTCGGCTTCGGGCCGGGCGATGCTCGGCGGTGTGCGCAGCGTGATCGTGGACGAGATCCACGCCCTGGCCGACGACAAGCGCGGCAGCCACCTGGCGCTGTCGCTGGAGCGGCTGGAGGCGTTGTGCGGGCGGCCGCTGGTGCGGATCGGGCTGTCGGCCACGCAGAAGCCGGTGGAGGAGGTGGCGCGGTTCCTGGTCGGCGGCGCCAACGTCTATCCGGCGCGCGACGGGTTACCCGGTTGGAATGGCGCAGATCCACTGGCCGGCAGCGACGCGGTGCTCGGCGGCAAGGCCACGGCCGACGTGCCCGACTGCGCCATCGTCGACATCGGCTACGCCAAGCGGCGCGACCTGGCGCTGGAACTGCCGCCCACGCTGCTGTCGGCGGTGATGTCCAACGAGCAGTGGGAACAGGTGTACGCGCGCCTGGTCGAACTGGTGCGCGCGCACCGCACCACCCTGGTGTTCGTCAACACCCGGCGCATGGCCGAGCGCGCCGCCTTCCACCTGGGCGAACTGCTCGGCCGCGAGGGCGTGGGCACCCACCACGGCAGCCTGTCCAAGGAGCTGCGGCTGGAAGCCGAGCAGAAGCTCAAGCGCGGCGAACTGCAGGTGCTGGTGGCCACCGCCTCGCTGGAACTGGGTCTGGACATCGGCGACGTGGACCTGGTGTGCCAGCTCGGTTCGCCGCGCTCGATCGCCGCCTTCCTGCAGCGCGCCGGGCGCTCGGGTCACCACGTCGGCGGGGTACCGAAGGCGCGGTTGTTCCCGCAGACCCGCGACGAGCTGGTCGAATGCGCCGCGCTGCTGGATTGCGTGCGCCGCGGCGAACTGGACGCGCTGCGCGTCCCGCCGGCGCCGCTGGACGTGCTGGCGCAGCAGATCGTGGCCGAGGTCGCCGCCACCGAGTGGGACGAGGACGCGCTGTACGACTGGCTGCGCCGCGCCTGGCCGTATGCACGGCTCGGGCGCGGGAAGTTCGACGAAGTGGTGAAGATGCTGGCCGACGGCTTCAGCGACCGCCGTGGCCCGCGTGCCGGCTGGCTGCACCGGGATGCGGTGAACAAGCGCCTGCGCGGCCGCCAGGGCGCGCGCATGGTGGCGACCATGTCCGGCGGCACGATCCCCGACACCGGCGACTACGCGGTCGTGCTGGAGCCGTCTTCGACCTTCATCGGGTCGGTGAACGAGGATTTCGCGGTCGAGAGCATGGCCGGCGACATCTTCCAGCTCGGCAACGCCAGCTACCGGATCCTGCGCATCGAGCCAGGCCGGGTGCGGGTGGAGGATGCGCAGGGCATGCCGCCGAGCATCCCGTTCTGGCTGGGCGAGGCGCCCGGGCGCACGGACGAGCTTTCGTTCGGCGTCTCGCGTTTGCGCGAGGAAGTCGCCGCGCGCATGCCGGACGCGATGGCGTGGTTGTGCGACGAGGCCGGCCTGGACGAACACGCCGCGCGCCAGTTGGTCGACTACCTCGGCGCCACCGCGATTGCCCTGGGCGCGATGCCGACCCAGCGCCGCATCGTGCTCGAACGCTTCTTCGACGAGACCGGCTCCACCCACCTGGTGGTGCACAGCCCGTTCGGCAGCCGCCTCAACCGCGCCTGGGGCCTGGCCCTGCGCAAGCGCTTCTGCCGCCAGTTCAATTTCGAACTGCAGGCGGCGGCCACCGAGGACGCGATCGTGCTGTCGCTGTCCACCAGCCACAGTTTCCCGCTGATCGAGGTATCGAAGTATCTGCATTCGTCCTCGGCGCAGGACGTGCTGGTGCAGGCACTGCTGGACGCGCCGCTGTTCCCGGTGCGCTGGCGCTGGAACGCGACCACCGCGCTGGCCCTGCCGCGCTTCCTCGGCGGCAAGAAGGTGCCGCCGCAGCTGCAGCGGATGAAGTCGGAGGACCTGCTGGCCACGGTGTTCCCGGACCAGGTCGCCTGCCTGGAGAACATCGTCGGCGAACGCCAGGTGCCCGACCATCCGCTGGTCGCGCAGACCCTGGACGACTGCCTGCACGAGGCGATGGATACCGAAGGCTGGCTGGGGGTGTTGCGCGGGCTGGAATCCGGCACCATCGAGGTCGTGGCCTGCGACGTCACCGCGCCGTCGCCGCTGGCGGCCGAGGCGCTCAACGCGCGCCCGTATGCATTCCTGGACGACGCGCCGCTGGAGGAGCGCCGCACCCAGGCGGTGCAGACCCGCCGCTACGCCGATCCGCAGTCGGCCGGCGACCTGGGCCGACTCGATGCCGAGGCGGTGGAGCAGGTGCGTGCCGAAGCCTGGCCACGGGCGCGCAATGCCGACGAGATGCACGAAGCGCTGACCGGGCTGGGCGTGGTCAGCGCCACCGAAGTCGCGCGCACGCCGGCGTGGGAGCCCTTGCTGCAACAACTGGCGCGCGACGGCCGTGCCACCCGCACGACCGTCGCCGGGCGGCAATGGTGGGTCGCCGCCGAGCGCCTGCCGCAGTGGCTGGCGCTGCACCCCTCGGCGCTGCAGCAGCCGGGCATCGCCGTGCCGGCGGAGTTCGCGCAGGTCGAATGGAGCGCCGGCGATGCGGCGGTGGCGCTGCTGCGCGCGCGCCTCACCGGCCTGGGGCCGGCAACGGCGGCGGCGCTGGCCGACGGCCTGGCGCTGGCGCCGCTGGACGCGGACATGGCCCTGCTCAGGCTGCAGTCGCAGGGCTACGCGATGCAGGGCAGATTCACCCCGGGCACGTCTGCATCGGGCGCGTCCACGCGCGGTGCTGCGGCCGACGAGTGGTGCGAACGCCACCTGCTGGCGCGCATCCACCGTTACACCCTCAAGCGCCTGCGCCGCGAGATCGAGCCGGCGGCACCGCGCGACTTCATGCGCTTCCTGTTCGACTGGCAACGGGTGGCGAAGGCGGCGCAGGTCAGCGGTCCGGAGGCTCTGGCCGGGGTGCTGGCGCAGCTGGAAGGCTACGAGGCGCCGGCCGCGGCCTGGGAAGGCGAACTGTTGCCGGCGCGGATACGCGACTACTCGATCGCCTGGCTGGACGACCTGTGCACCGCCGGGCGCATGCTGTGGACCCGGCTGCGTCCGGCCGAGGCCGAGCCGGGGGCGCCGCGTGGCCCGGTGTCGCTGCGCGGCTCACCGCTGCTGTTGCTGCCGCGGCGCAACGCGTCGCATTGGACCGCACTGGTCCGCGACCCGCCGGGCCAGGTGCAGGACGACGAGGCGATGCTGTCCTCGCGCGCGCAGAAGCTGGCCGACTTCCTCGCCGCGCACGGTGCCTCGTTCTTCGACGAAATGCTCGCCGGTACCCGCCTGCTGCAGACCGAACTGGAGGATGCGCTGGCCGAACTGGTCGCCCGCGGTCGCGCGCACTGCGACAGTTTCGCCGGCCTGCGCGCGCTGCTGGTGCCGGCCTCGAAGCGGCCCACGCCGGGNGGCCATGGCCGCCGCCGCGCGGCGCTGTTCGGGATCGAGGACGCGGGGCGCTGGGCGCTGGTGCGGCGCGCGGCGGCGGATGCCCTCCAGGCCGCCAGCCCGGTCGACGGCTCCGCGGGCACCGCCCCGGCCGCGCGCCCGGTCCGTGCGCCCAGGCCCGACCCGGAGGCGGTGGAGCACGTGGCGCGCGTGCTGCTGCGCCGCTACGGCGTGGTGTGCTGGCGCGTGCTCGAGCGCGAGGCCGGCTGGTTGCCGCCGTGGCGCGAACTGCTGCGCGTCTACCACCGTCTGGAAGCGCGCGGCGAAGTGCGCGGCGGGCGCTTCATCGCCGGCCTGTCCGGCGAGCAGTTCGCCTTGCCGGAGGCCATCGGCCTGCTGCGCAAGGCGCGCTCGCAGGCTGGCGACGGCGTCCTGGTCTGCGTCAGCGCGCTGGATCCGCTGAACCTGTCCGGGACCGTGGTCGCCGGCGACAGGGTGCCGCGGATTGCCGGCGCGCGTCTTGCGTTCCTCGATGGCATGCCGGTGGCGGCGCTGGTCGCCGGCGAGCTGCGGCCGATGGCGGCGATGGAGGCACTGGCGCCGGAAGCGCGGGCGGCCGTGCGCAAGGCCCTGCTGCGCGAGCCGGGCTCCGATGCCGCCGCACTCGTTCAACCCAGCTCGCGCACGATCTCCAGCACCGCCTCGCCGTAGCGGGCCAGCTTGCTGCCGCCGATGCCACCCACCCGGGCCAGTTCGCTCACTGCGGCCGGGCGCAAGCGGGCGATGTCGCGCAGGGTGCGGTCGTGGAAGATCACGTAGGCGGGCACGTTCTGCTCGCGCGCCGCCAGCGCGCGCCAGGCGCGCAGGGCGTCGAACAGCGGCCGGTCGCCGGCGTCCACGTGCAGGGTGCTCTCGCTGCGGCCCGGCTCGCCGCTGCCCGCCGATTTTCCGCGCGCCCTGCGCGGCGCCTCCTCGCGCAGCTGCACCCCCTGTTCGCCGCGCAGCACCGGCCGTGCCGCCGGGCCCAGGCGCAGGCCGCCATGGCCTTCGGCATCGACCTCCAGCAACCCGGCGACGACCAGTTGCCGGAACACGCTGCGCCAGGCGTTCGCGTCCAGTTCGGTGCCGATGCCGTAGGTGGACAGTTCGTGGTGGCGGAACTGGCGCACCTTGTCGGTGTCGGCGCCGCGCAGCACGTCGATCAGGTGCGCGGCACCGAAGCGCTGGCCGCTGCGATACACGCAGCTCAGTGCCTTGCGCGCGGCCTCGGTGGCGTCCCAGGTGCGCACCGGGTGCAGGCAGTTGTCGCAGTTGCCGCACACCCCGGTGCCGTTGCCCGCAGCGAGGTACTCTTCGCCGAACGCGGCCAGCAGCGCCTGCCGCCGGCAACCCGCGGATTCGCAGTAGCCCAGCAGTTGGTCGAGCTTGCGTCGTTCCAGCCGCTTGCGCTCCTCGCCGGCCTCCGACTGCTCGATCATCTGCCGCAGCAGGACCACGTCGCCCAGGCCGTAGCCCATCCAGGCCTCGGCCGGCTCGCCGTCGCGTCCGGCGCGGCCGGTCTCCTGGTAGTAGCCCTCGATCGACTTGGGCAGGTCCAGGTGGGCGACGAAGCGCACGTCGGGTTTGTCGATGCCCATGCCGAAGGCGATCGTGGCGCACATCACGATGCCGTCCTCGCGCAGGAAGCGGCGCTGGTTCTCGGCCCGCACCCCGGCCGCCAGGCCGGCGTGGTAGGGCAGGGCGGCAATGCCGCGGCCGCACAGGAACTCGGCGGTTTCCTCGACCTTGCGCCGGGACAGGCAATACACGATTCCCGATTCGCCGGCGTGGCCGGCGAGGAACTCGAGCAGTTGCCGGCGCGGGTTGTCCTTGTGCGCCACCGAGTAGCGGATGTTGGGTCGGTCGAAGGAACTGACGAAGCGGGCCGCCTCCTCCAGCGCCAGGCGCTCGGCGATCTCGCGCCGGGTCGGCGGGTCGGCGGTGGCGGTGAGGGCGATGCGCGGCACCTGCGGCCAGCGCTCGTGGAGCACGGTCAGTTCGCGGTACTCGGGACGGAAGTCGTGGCCCCACTGCGACACGCAGTGCGCCTCGTCGATCGCGAACAGGGCGATCCGGCTGCGTTCCAGCAGCGAGAGGAAGCGCTGGGTCAGCAGCCGTTCNGGAGCGACGTAGAGCAGGTCCAGGGTGCCGTCGAGCAGTGCCTGCTCCACTTCGCGCGCCTCGCCCGCGTCCAGGGTGGAGTTGAGGTAGGCCGCGCGCACCCCCAGCTGACGCAGCGCCTCGACCTGATCCTGCATCAGCGCGATCAGCGGCGACACCACCAGTCCGGTGCCCGGGCGCAGCAGCGCCGGCACCTGGTAGCACAGCGACTTGCCGCCTCCGGTGGGCATCAGCACCAGCGCATCGCGGCCGGCGGCGACATGCTCGATGATGGCCTGCTGCTGGCCGCGGAAGGCGTCGTAGCCGAACACCTGGCGCAGCACCGCCAGCGCGTCCGCGGCGGGGCGGGCGTCGGCGACGCGGGGCGTGGGGTGCTGGAGCAGCGCGGTCATCGGCAAAGCATACCGGCCAGGTCAAGCCGGGGCGCCGGGGCATGGCGGCACGGGGGTCGGGAGTTCCCGCGCCCCGCCGTAGGGCGAGGCCGTGGCCCGCGCCGCCGTTCAGGCTTCGCGCGCGAACGAGAACAGCTGCTTCAGCGGATGCCGCCTGCGCTCCACCGTCGCCCGCAGCAGTTGCGCGCCCAGCGCCGAATAGGTGATGCCGTTGCCGCCGTACGCCATCGCGAACAGCACCCGCGGACCCCATTGCGGATGCGCACCGAACCATGGCAACCCGTCGCGGGTCTCGGCGAAGGTCCCGCCCCAGGCGAAGGCCGGCCGCAGCGCCAGCCACGGGAACAGGCGCTCGACTCGCTTCGCCAGCTTGCGCGCCTTCGCCGGCACCCGCGCATCGCGCCGCGCGGGCAGGTCCAGGGCGTCGTCCTCGCCGCCGGCCAGCAGGCGGCGGTCCGGGGTGGTGCGCAGGTACAGGTAGGGCCGGGCGGTTTCCCAGACCAGGCTCCCGGCCAGCGCGCCGAGCATGCCGGCGGGCAGGGGATCGCTGACGAAGGCGTAGCTGCTGCGGTTGCGCGCCACCGGCCTGTGCAGCCAGCGCTGGCTCTCGTAGCCGCAGGCCAGCACCACGTGGCCGGCGCGCACGCGGTATCCGGAGGCGGTGTGCAGCACGGCGCGGCGCGCGCCGGCGTGCAGCTCGACCACGTCCTCGTGGTCATGCACCGCCGCGCCGTTGCCGTGCAGCCGGCGCAGCAGGCGCTGGGCCATGCGGTAGGGATCGACCTGGGCGGCCTGGCGGCTCAGGAGCGCCGCAGGCGCGCGGAATCCATAGCCGGCCTCGATATCTTCCGGCGTCCACCACTCCACCTCGATCCCGTGCCGCCGGCGCGCGGCGAACTCCTCGCGCATCCCGCGCACGTCGCGCCGGCGGCTGGCGTAGTAGAGGCTGGAACAGGCGGCGAAGGAAACCCCGCCCAGGCCGGCGGCGCGCTCGCGCAGCCACTCGATCGCGCCGACGCAGGCGGTGTAGGCCAGCGCCGCGTCCGCCTCGCCGTGGCGCCGTGCCAGGTCGACCAGGTGGGTGTCGATCTCGTACTGCAGCAGCGCCGTGCTCGCCGAGGTGCTGCCCCAGCCGATGTCGCGGCGTTCCAGCACCGCCACCGCATGGCCGTGTGCGGCCAGTTCGTCGGCGATCAGGGCCCCGGTGATGCCGCCGCCGACCACGGCCACGTCGCAGTCCAGGTCGGCCTGGAGCCGGGGCAGGGGTGCGGCCAGGCCGTTGCGGATCGCCCAGAACGGATAGCCGCTTTTCAGGTCCATGGCCGCAGTCAAGCCGAGGACGGCGTAGGCGGCCGTGAAAAGGGGGGGGCGGTGCGGACGACAGGTCGGCGGATTGCCGGCCGCGCGCGTTCCGGGCATGGTCGTCGCGGCGCGCGCCGGATGCCTACACCGGCGGTACCGCGGTCTCGCGGCCGGCGTAGCGGAACGGAGGCGTGGACATGACCATCTCGGCCAGCGAGTAGGCCAGCTCGCGCTCGGCCATCACCGCGCCGTCGGCGCCGTGGGACAGCAGGTGGCGCACCTCCGCGTCGCTGTGCGCGCGTGCCAGCACCGGCAGCGCCGGATTGATCACGCGCAGCTTGGCGATCGCCTCGCCGGCTTCCAGCGGCTGCGGGATCGCCAGGATCGCGATCGCCGCCGATTCGGGATGGGCCTCGGCCAGGACCCGCTCCGAGGCGGCATTGCCGCGGATGGCGGGGATGCCTGCGGCGTGGGCGCGGTCCACGTGCAGCGAGTTGTCGTCGATCACCACCACCGGCACGCCGCGCGCCTGCAGCACCTGGCTCAGTTCGCGGCCGACCCGGCCGTAGCCGATCACGATGGCGTGGTTGCCCGGGTGCAGCCGCGGGCCGGCGGGCTGCTCCGGCTCCGGGCGCAGCGGGATGTCCTCGCGCTGCCTGGCCTCCCAGCGGTCCAGCAGCATGAAGATCATCGGATTGAGCAGGATCGAGATCAGCGCGCCGGCCAGCACCAGCGCCTGCCCGACCGGCGGCAGGATCTTCAGCGCCACGCCCAGCCCGGCGATGATGAAGGCGAACTCGCCGATCTGGGCCAGCGAGGCGGAGATCGTCAGCGCGGTCATCTTCGGGTGGCCGAAGGCGCGCACGATCACGAACGCGGCGGCCGACTTGCCGAACAGGATGATCGCGGCGGTGGCCAGCACCTGCCACGGGTGCTCGACCAGGATCGCCGGGTCCACCAGCATGCCCACCGAGACGAAGAACAGCACTGCGAACGCATCGCGCAGCGGCAGCGAGTCGTTGGCCGCCTTGTGGCTCAGTTCCGACTCGTTGAGCATCATCCCGGCGAAGAACGCGCCCAGGGCGAAGGACACCCCGAACAGCGAGGCCGCGCCGAACGCCACGCCCAGGGCGATCGCCAGCACCGACAGGGTGAACAGTTCGCGCGAGCCGGTGCCGGCGATCCGTTCCAGGATCCACGGGATCACCCGCCGCCCGACCAGCAGCATCACCGCCACGAACAGGCCCAGCTGCAGCAGGGTCCAGCCGATCCGGGCCAGCACGCGCGCGGTGGACAGGCCCTCGGCCGAAGCTTCCGGGCCGAAGATCCCGGCGATCACCGGCATCATCACCAGGGCCAGCACGCAGGCCATGTCCTCGACGATCAGCCAGCCCACCGCGATCTTGCCGCGCACGGTCTCCAGCAGGCGGCGCTCCTCCATCGCCCGCAGCAGCACCACGGTGGAGGCGGTGGCCAGGGAGAAGCCGAACACCAGCCCGTACAGGGTCGGCCAGCCCATCAGCGAGGCCACGCCCCAGCCCAGCAGGGTGGCCACCGCGATCTGCGCCAGCGCGCCGGGCACGGCGATCCACTTCACTTCCAGCAGGTCGTCCAGCGAGAAGTGCAGGCCGACGCCGAACATCAGCAGCATCACCCCGATCTCGGCCAGCTGGTTGGCGATCTCCTGGTCGGCGACGAAGCCGGGGGTGAACGGGCCCACGAGCACCCCGGCCAGCAGGTAGCCGACCAGCGGGGACAGGCGCAGCCGGTTGGCCAGCGCGCCCAGCACGAAGGCCAGGCCGAGGCCGACCGCGACGATGTCGATCAGGCTGGTGTCGTGGTGCATCGGGGTGATGGCGCAGGGAGGGGACCAGTGTCACCGACAGGGGACTATTCGGCAAACCCGGACCCCGGCGCGATGGAGCCGCGCCCGTCTGCCGCGACGGAGACGAAAAAAAGGGAACCCCGCCGGAGCGGGGTTCCCTGTCGATCGCGGCGAACCCCGCTTACCAGGCGTAGGCGACGCGCCCGTACACGTAGCGGCCGTTGAAGCCGAACGGCGAGTACAGGCTGTAGGGCATCAGGCCGAAGGTGGAGTTGGCGTAGATGTTCTGCTGCGGGTACTCGTCGAGCGCGTTGTCCGCGCCCAGGGTCACGGTCCAGTTCTCGCCCGGGCGGAAGTTGGCCGACAGGTCCAGGGTCCAGGCCGGATCGAAACGCTGGTCCTGGGCGGGGTTGGTGGCGTGCCGGGAAGTGAACCTGCCGTAGCGGGTGGCGCCGGCGTTGAAGTCCCATTGCGCCAGCTTCCAGTTGGCGTTGAGCGCGAACTTGTCGCGCGGCGCGCCTTCCTCGATGCGCCCGCGCTCGTCGCGGCCCATGCGTTCCAGGTTGGCGCCCAGTGCGGTCAGCACGTCCGGGTTCGGCGCGATCCGGGTCACGTCGGTCTTGTTGTAGTTGTAGCTGCCGGTCAGGTTCAGGCTGCTGGCCTGCAGCGGGATCGAGTACGAGCCCACCAGGTCCACGCCGCGGGTGCGGGTGTCGATGGCGTTGTTGAAGTAGCGCGCGCTGGTGACGTTGGTGATGCCCAGCGCCGCCAGCAGGTCCTGCGCGGCCTTGTTGCCGGCGATGTTGAGGTTGGACGAGAGCACGATGCGGTCGTCGATGGCGATCTGGTAGGCATCGATGGTCAGGTACAGGCGGTCGATCGGCTGCAGCACCAGGCCCAGGCTGTAGGACAGCGAGGTCTCGGCCTTCAGCGGCTCGGCCCCCAGCGCCTGCGCCGCCGCGCCCGCGGCCGGGAAGGTGCCGGTCTCGAAGGCGACGCCGTTGTTGATGTTGGTGGTCACCGCCTGGTAGTGCTGCTGGGCCAGCGCCGGTGCGCGGAAGCCGCCGGCGACGGTGCCGCGCAGTGCGACGGTGTCGGTGAACGCATAGCGTGCCGACAGCTTGCCCGAGGTCTGGCCACCGAAGTCCGAATAGTCCTCGTAGCGGCCGGCGACGCCGGCGGAGAACCTGTCGCTCAGGTCCGCTTCCAGCCCGGCATAGACCGCATCGCTGTCGCGGCTGTAGCTACCGGCGTTGCGCCGGGTGAAGCCGCCGAAGCCCTGGGCGCCGGAGCCGTAGTAGGAACTCGGCTCGCCGGCGGTCTGCGCCCAGTCCTCCATCCGGTGTTCGGCACCCAACGAGAGTGTGGCCGGGTACGCCAGGCCGATGTCCAGGGCCTTGGAGAAATCGGCGTTCAGCACCTGCTGCTTGTACGTCAGCTGGCCGACGTAGAAGCTCCGCGGGCTGGAGGCGCCCAGGGCGTAGTTGATGGTGTTCTGGGTGCGGAAGCCCAGCTGGTTCTCGCCGAAGTTGTAGCTGACGTCCCAGCGCCAGCCGCCTACGCTGGAGCCCTTCACGCCGAGTACCGCGCTGAGGTCGCGCGCATCCTGGTTGATCTCCGGCACGTAGCCGTTGGGGTACACCTGGGCCAGCAGCGCGCCCTGGCCGCTGTGGTTCTTGGAGCGGTAGAACGCGAACGAGGTGATGTCGCGGTCGCTGCCGATGAGGGTGGCATAGGCGTGGGTGCGCTCACCGATGTTGAATTCGGCGTTGATCGAGACCGCGGACTGGTCGACGTCCGGGTCGCCCAGCTTGAACGCCTTCTCGCCCACGCCGGGGAAGTTGCCGGTGTGCGGCGCGGTGCCCTGGTAGGCGCCGGAGCGGTTGGTCATGTCCTGGTGGCCGGTCTGCGCGGCCAGGTGCACGGTGCCCGCGCCCTGGCTCAGGGTGAGGCCGGCATCGCCGGAGACCTGCCATTGCTTGCCGTCGCCCTCCGAATACTGGCCACCGCCCAGGGCGATGCTGCCGCCCGAACCGGAACCCTTGAGCACGATGTTGACCACGCCGGCGATCGCGTCGGAGCCGTACTGCGCCGAGGCGCCGTCGCGCAGCACTTCCACCCGCTCGATCGCCGCCACCGGGATCGCATTGAGGTCCACGGCCGAGGAACCGCGGCCGATGGTGCCGTTCACGTTGACCAGCGCCGAGATGTGGCGGCGCTTGCCGTTGACCAGGATCAGCACCTGGTCCGGCGACAGCCCGCGCAGCTGCGCCGGGCGCACGCCGCTGGTGCCGTCGGCCATGCCGGGGCGCGGGAAGTTCAGCGAGGGCAGGGCGCGGGCCAGGGCGGTGGCCAGTTCGGTGGTGCCGGTGGCAGTCAGTGCCTCCGGGGTGATGATGTCGATCGGCGACTGCGATTCGGCCACGGTGCGGTCGGACACGTAGGTACCGGTGACGATCACCGTGTCCAGGGAAGTCGGGGTGGGGGCGCTGTCCTGGGCCCGGGCGGCGGGGGCCAGAGCGAGGGCGACGGCGAGGGCGAGCAGGTGGTGCTGGGAAGGCATGTGAAGCGACTCCTGGGGGGGCGGGTCAGAGCAGCAGGCGTGGGGCCTGTTGGATGTTGCATCGCAACACCCTGATCGGGGATTACCCCTTCCCGGGGCAATTGTCAAATTTCCGTTCTCCGGTCGATGCCGGCGAGTCAAGTATTCGTTAACAGTAGAATGGGCGTCGCAGGATGCATTGCCATCTGCTTATTCCTTCCGGTTCTAACGATCCCCCATGATTTCCCTGCGCAATTTCGCCCTGCGCCGTGGCGAACGGCTGCTGCTGTCCAACGTCGACCTGGCCCTGCACGCCGGCTACCGGGTGGGCGTGGTCGGCCGCAACGGCACCGGCAAGTCCAGCCTGTTCGCCGCGATCCAGGGCGAGCTGGAGGCCGACCAGGGCGACGTGGACCTGCCCGGCAAGGTCCGGATNGCCTCGGTGGCGCAGGAGACCCCCTCGCTGCCGGACCCGGCGCTGGACTTCGTGCTCGGCGGCGANGCGGTGCTGGCCGCGGCGGTGCGCGCGGAGGCCGACGCCAACGCACGCGAGGACTGGGAGGCGGTGGCCGCCGCCCACCAGACCCTGGCCGAGCTCAACGGCTACGACGCCGAGGCCCGCGCCGGACGCCTGCTGCACGGGCTGGGCTTCCCGGCCGAGACCCACCGTCGCGCGGTGTCCACCTTCTCCGGCGGCTGGCGGGTGCGCCTGAACCTGGCCCGCGCGCTGATGATGCCGTCCGACCTGCTGCTGCTGGACGAGCCGACCAACCACCTGGACCTGGACGCGGTGTACTGGCTGGAGCAGTGGCTGCTGAAGTACCCCGGCACCCTGCTGCTGATCTCGCACGACCGCGAGTTCCTCGACAACGTCGCCACCCACACCCTGCACCTGCACGGCGGCGGCGCGAAGCTGTACGTGGGGGGCTACACCGACTTCGAGCGCCAGCGCGCCGAGCAACTGCGCCAGCAGCAGATCGCACACGAGAAGGAGCAGGCCGAGCGCGCCCACCTGCAGAGCTTCATCGACCGCTTCAAGGCCAAGGCCTCCAAGGCGCGCCAGGCGCAGTCGCGGATGAAGCGCCTGGCCAAGCTCTCCGGCACCGAAGCGGTGCGCGCCGAGCGCGAGTTCCGGATCGAGTTCGCGCCCCCGGCGCGACTGCCGCATTCGCTGATCCGGCTGGACCACGTCGAGGCCGGCTATGGCGCCGACGCGGTGATATTGCACGCGGTCGGCTTCGGCCTGGAGGCCGGCGACCGGATCGGCCTGCTCGGGCCCAACGGCGCCGGCAAGACCACCCTGGTGCGCACCCTGGTCGGCGAACTGCTGCCGCTCGCCGGCGAGCGCAACGCCCATCCGGACCTGCGCATCGGCTACTTCGCCCAGCACACGGTCGAATCGCTGCACGAGGGCCAGTCGCCGATCGACCACTTCCGCGAGATCTCGCCGGACGCGCCGACCCAGGCGTTCCGCGACTTCCTCGGCAAGTGGAACTTCCCCGGCGACCGCGCCTTCGAGGTCGTGGACGGCTTCTCCGGCGGCGAGCGCGCGCGCCTGGCCCTGGCCCTGCTGGCCTGGCAGCAGCCCAACGTGCTGCTGCTGGACGAGCCGACCAACCACCTGGACCTGGAAATGCGCGAGGCGCTGGCCGAGGCGCTGAGCGATTTCGACGGCGCGATCGTGATGGTCAGCCACGACCGCCACCTGATCGGCCTGGTTTGCGACACGTTCTGGCGGGTGGCCGATGGCGTGGTCGAGCCGTTCGACGGCGACCTGGACGAATACGCGGCGTGGCTGCGCTCGCGCCCGGCCGCGCAGGGCACCANGCAGCGCATGGCCGAGATCGCGCCCGCACCGGCCGCGCCGCCGCCCGCGGCGGTCGCCGCGACGGCGAGGAAGCCGGNCAACCCGGTCAAGCTGGCCGCGGCCGAGAAGCAGGTGGCCGAACTGGAAGCCGAAGTCGCCGAACTGGACCGGCAACTGGCCGACCCGGCGCACCTGGCCGATGCCGCGCGCCTGTCCACGCTCGGCCGCGAACGCGAGCAGGCCGCGCGCCTGCTGGAACAGGCCGAGCAAGCCTGGCTGGAGCTGCTTTAGCCGCGCGGGGCTCCGGATCCCAGGGGGGCAGCGGCTTGCGCCGCTGCGCCCGTAGCTACCGCTACAACGAGGGCAAGCTGCTCAAGGTCGAGCGCGGCTACGGCGCCGGCAGCATCCTGCAGACGAGCCTGAGCGCCTACGACCTGGCCCTGGCCGGCACCCCGTATCCGGCCAAGTTCGGCACCTCGACCCGCTACAACTTCGACGGCTGGGCCGAGAACTTCCACCGCCCCCTGCTCGCCACCACGATCACCCAGGATGGCGTCAACTTCGGCTCCAGCAATGCCGGCTTCGACGCCTTCGCCCGGCCGCTTTCGGTGCTGCGTGCCAGCTCGCTGGGCTACTCGCGCACCGATGCCTACCAGTACCACGACCTGCAATCCAAATGGGTCATGGGCCAGGTCAAGCAGGTCGCCCGCGGCGGCCTGGTCGAAGCCGAGCTGACCTTCGACGCCTCCAGCGCACTGCAACTGACCTACAAGCAGTTCGGTGCCCTGCGCCAGACCCTGACCTGGAACGCCAACGGCACCGTGGCCACGGTCAAGGACGGCAACAACAACACGACCACCCTGGCCAGCTGGTATCGCGGCATCCCGCAATCCATCACCTATCCGGGCAGCGCCAGCCAGAGTGCGGCGGTCAATGCCTTCGGCTGGATCACCTCGGTCACCGACGAGAACGGGTTCAGCACCGGCTACGGCTACGATCCGGTCGGCCGGTTGACCAGCATCACCTATCCCACCGGCGACAGCACCGCCTGGAACGGCACCACCCAGGCCTTCGCCCAGGTCGCCAGCACCGAATACGGCATTCCCGCCGGCCACTGGCGGCAGACCGTCTCCACCGGCACCGGCCGCAAGATCACCTATTTCGACGGATTGTGGCGACCGCTGCTGGTGCAGGAATACGACACGGCCAACCAGGCCGCCACGACCCGGTTCCAGCGCTTCACCTACGGCTACGACGGCAATGGTCCGCTGGATTTCGCTTCCTACCCAGGCACGACCGACGCCCTCACCACGGGAACCTGGACGTCCACCGATCCGATCGGCCGCCCCCGTGGCCAGGCCCGGACGTCCGAACTGGGCACCCTCACCACCACCATCGAATACCTGCCCGGCTTCCTCACCCGCGTGACCCAGCCCGGCGGGCAGCAGACCGTCACCGGCTTCCAGGCCTGGGACACTCCCACCAGCGACTATCCGGTCGCCATCCAGCAGCCCGAAGGGGTGTATACCGACATCGTGCGCGACAGCCTGGGCAAGCCCACCGCCCTGACTCAGCGCAACGCGGGCGCGACCGTGGCGGTGACGCGCAGCTACGTCTACGACGCCCAGCAGCAGCTGTGCAAGAGCGTCGAGCCGGAGACCGCCAGCACGGTGATGGCCTACGACAACGCCGGCAATCTCAGCTGGTCGGCCAGCGGCCAGGCACTGCCGTCCACCACCGCCTGCAACACGGCCAGCGTGGCAGCCGGGCAGAAGGTCGGCCGCAGCTACGACGGCCGCAACCGTCTGCTGACCCTGACCTTCCCGGACGGCAACGGCTCCCAGAGCTGGGGCTATACCCCCGACGGCCTGCCTTCCACCGTGACCACCTGGAACGACGGCGGCGCCAGCACGGTGGTCAACAGCTACACCTACAACAAGCGCCGCCTGCCCACCGGCGAAGGCCAGCAGCAGACCGGCAGCCCGACCTGGTCCATCGGCTACGGCTACGACGCCAATGGCCACCTGACCAGCCTGGTCTATCCCGACGGCCAGATCATCGACTACCTGCCCAACGCCCTGGGCCAGCCGACCCGGGCCGGCACCTACGCCACCGGGGTGCAGTACCACCCCAACGGGGCGATGAAGCAGTTCACCTACGGCAACGGCCTGGTCCACACCCTGACCCAGAACACGCGCCAGCTGCCGGCCCGCAGCACCGACAGCGGCGGGGTGCTGGACCTGGCCTGGAGCTACGACGCCAACGGCAACGTGGCCTCGATCACCGACCACACCAGCGCCGGGCGGCAGACCCGGAGCATGACCTACGACAACCGGGACCGCCTGCTGACGGTGGCCTCGCCGCTGTACCCGGGGGGTGCGACGTACGCCTACGACGTGCTGGACAACCTGACCCGGGTGACGGTGGCCGGCCGCGACCACCGCTACGTGTACGACGCCAGCAACCGGCTGGGCAACGTGACCGACGGTCCGGGCGGGCCGAGCGTGATCGGGCTGGGGTACGACGTGCGCGGGAACGTGGTCAACCGCAACGGGCAGCTGTACCAGTTCGACTACGGCAACCGGCTGCGCACGGCGCTGGCCTCGCAGACCTACCGCTACGACGCCCAGGGCCGCCGGACCCGCACGGTGTCCGGCTCGGCCAACCTGTACGAGGTGTACGGCCAGCAGGGCCAGATGCTGTTCCAGCGGGACGATGCGTTGGGCAACAACTACAACTACGTGTACCTCAATGGGACAGTGGTGGCGGTGCGGGTGTACCCGGTGGCAGGAGGGGCGGACACGCAGATCTACTGGCACACCGATGCGCTGGGCAGCCAGATTGCGGCGACGGTGGGGACGTCGGTGGTGCAGACGACCGAGCATGAGCCGTACGGGAAGCAGCTGAACCGGGTCAACAACAACCGGATGGGGTATGCGGGGCATGTGATGGATGCGGCTACGAGCCTGGTCTACATGCAGCAGCGGTATTACGACCCCGGCATCGGACGGTTCCTGAGTGTTGATCCTGTAGCGGCAAATCCAAAGAATGGCGCTGGGTTCAATCGCTACGCTTA
>Ga0056904_1000728_pt1 | contig 20149 bp, 18 predicted proteins | sample EBPBio172007_DNA_FD_55043 | JGI IMG/M metagenome (GOLD analysis project Ga0056904, IMG submission 55043) | Wastewater treatment Type I Accumulibacter community from EBPR Bioreactor in Madison, WI, USA - Reactor 1_9/17/2007_ DNA | ecosystem: Engineered > Bioreactor > EBPR > Anaerobic-Aerobic >...
TCGGACGCGATCACGCAGGAAGGCGGCACCATCGACAAATACATGGGCGATGCGGTGATGGCATTCTGGAACGCGCCGCTCGATGTGCCCGACCACGCCGCCCACGCGGCGCGGGCGGCGCTGGCGATGCGGCGACGCCTCAGGGATCTGAACGCGGCGCGGCAGCGCGAGGCGGAAGAGCAGGGGGTGGCCGCACCGGCGTCGCTCGACATCGGTATCGGCATCAACACAGGGCGTTGCGTGGTCGGCAACATGGGCTCGGATTTCCGCTTCGACTATTCCGCGCTCGGCGATGCGGTGAACCTCGCCTCGCGGCTCGAAGGGCTCACGGCGCAATACGGCGAGCCGATCCTGATCGGCGAGGCGACCGCCGAGGCGTTGGCTGGCCGCTTCGCGCTGAAGGAAATCGGCGCGGTTCAGGTCAAGGGCAAGGCGGAAACCGTCCGGGTTTTTGCGCTGCTGGATGATTTAGAGCGGAGTTCGATCTGATTTGCTCAGATCGGCCGCTCTAATCCCTTGTTCCATCGCATCATCTTATCCATCAACCGGTACCCGCTTGATGGGATGATGCTCTAGCGGCCGAGTGACGCGACGGCCTTGCGGGCGCCGTTCGCGAACAGGCTTTCGAGCGAGGCCAGCACGGGCGCCGTGAAGCGCGGGTCGGCCGGCAGATCGGCGCCGAAAATCTCGCCGATTCCCAGCAGCGCGGGGCCGAGCCGCGCCGCGATCGGCCCAGCCTCAGCGGCGATGCCAGCCAGCCGGGCCGCCATCGGATCGCGTACGTCGATGGCGCCGCCCTTCTCGTCTGTTCCCGACACGTAGCGCATCCAGCCGGCGACTCCGAGCGCGAGCCTTCCGATCGGCGCGCCCTTCGCGAGGCGGTCGCGGATGGTGCCAAGCAGGCGTTGTGGCAGTTTCTGCGAGCCATCCATCGCGATCTGCCAGGTGCGGTGGCGAAGCGCGGGATTGGCAAAGCGCGCCATCAGCGCGTCCTTGTAGCCGGTGAGGTTCGTGCCGGGCGGCATGTGAAGCGTCGGCGTGATTTCCTCGTCCATCATCGCACGGACGAGGTGCGCGAAATCCGGATCGGCGACTGTATCGGAAACGGTTTCGTAGCCGGCGAGATAGCCGAGATAGGCGATGGTGGAATGCGAGCCGTTGAGCAGGCGCAGCTTCATGTGCTCGAACGGTGTGACGTCGGTCGCCATTTCCGCGCCGGAGGCCGCGAGATCGGGGCGGCCTTGCGGGAAATCATCCTCGATCACCCACTGGATGAAGGGTTCCGTCACCACCGGCCAGCGATCCTCCAACCCCAGCAGCGAGGCGATACGGGCGCGGTCCTCGTCGGTCGTCGCCGGGACGATACGATCGACCATGCTCGACGGGCAGGCGACCTCGCCGGCGACCCATTGGCCGAAATCCCGGTCGAGAAGGGTGGCGAAGCGGTCGATCACGCGCTTCACGGTGCGGCCGTTGGCGGGCAGGTTGTCGCAGCACAGCACCGTGAAGGGTGGCAGGCCGGCCTCCCGGCGCAGGCGAAGCGCGCGGGCGAGATAGCCGATCGCGGAGCGCGGCGCTTCCGGGTTGGCGAGATCGTGGAGGATATCGGGGTGTTCCTCGTTGAGCTGGCCGGTTGCCGGATCGTGGCAGTAGCCCTTTTCCGTCACTGTCAGCGAGACGATTTTCGTGGCGGGCGCGGCCATACGCGCGAGGAGGGCGGCCGGATTCTCCCGTGCGACATGGCTCTCGCGCACCGCGCCGATCACCCGCAGGGTTTCGCCGGCGGCNCTGCGGACCGANAGTGTNTAGAGATTNTCCTGTGGCTCCAGTGCGTCNCGGGTGTCGGGNGANCGCAGNCTGGCGCCGGCAATGGCCCATCCGGCTTCGCCGCGGGCGAGGCAGTCCTCGATCATCACGGCCTGATGCGCGCGATGAAAGGCGCCGATGCCGAGATGGACGATGCCGATCCCCGCCACCGCCAGGTCGTAGGCCGGGCGGCCGACGGATGGTGGGAGGAGGCCAAGCTGTTGACGCGAAAGGCGCATCGGAAACTCCGTCGTCCGGGGGCGGGCATGTGGTGCGAGCCAACGCACTCGTATGAGCTTGTATGGTAGTAAACGGGTTGACAGCAAGCCCAAAGCTGCAAAGTATCGGTATATTGGTCTGACCAATTTCCGTGTTGCCGGAGGCACTCTTGGTTCTGGAAGCGATCGAACCGCGCAGGCTCTACCGACAGGTGGCGGACCAGATCCGCGGCTATGTCGAGGTGGAGGGATTCCCGGCCGGCACGCGCCTTCCGACAGAGCGCGACCTTGCCGAGCGGCTCAACGTCTCGCGGCCGACGATTCGTGAAGCGCTGATCGCGCTTGAGGTCGAGGGGCTGGTGCGCATTCGCGTCGGCTCCGGCATCTATGTTGCCGAACCNGCGGCCGCAGCCGGCAAGGACACGCGCGGCGAACACGACGGGCCGTTCGAACTGCTGCGCGCGCGCGTCTTCATCGAGGGCGCGGTGATGGAGGCGGCGGCGCCGATCACCGAGGCCGACCATCTCGCAGTGCTCGACGAGGCGATTGAGGCGATGGCCCGCAACACCGATGATCTCGGCGCGATCATCCGTTTCGACCGCGCCTTCCACGTCGGCGTGGCGGCTATCCTCGGCAACAGCGTGATCACCGGCCTCGTCAGCGATCTGTTCCACCGGCGGATGAGCCCGTATTATCTGCGCCTTGCGGAGCATTTCGAGACGGAAGCGAGCTGGCAGCAGACGATCGCCGAACACCGGGCGATCCGCGATGCGCTCGCCGCACACGATTCAGCCGGGGCGCGCGAGGCGCTGCGCCGGCATCTCACGGCTTCCCAGGAACGGTATTCGCGCAGCTTCGGCGAAGCGGAAAGCGAGACCGACGAACGGGCGGAAGGTCAACCAAGAAAGGCCGCCGGACGGAGCTGAAGGCCCGAACCGGCGCACAAGAGGAACGAGAAGGAGGATTATCATGAAACTCGTTACAAAGACCGTGATGTTCGCGGGAATCGGTCTCGCGATGCTGGCCGGTCAGGCCCAGGCGCAGACCAAGCTCAAGTATGCCCATGTCTACGAGACATCGGAGCCGTTCCACACCCAGGCGGTGTGGGCGGCGCAGGAGTTCGCCAAGCGCACCAACAACAAATACCAGATCGACGTCTTCCCGGCGTCGCAGCTCGGTAAGGAGACGGATATCAACCAGGGGCTGAGCCTCGGAACGGTCGATATCATCATGTCCGGTTCGAGCTTCGCCGCGCGCACCTATGCCCCGCTCGGCGTCACCTACTATCCCTTCACGTTCCGGGATGCGGANCATCTGCTNGCCTACACCAAGAGCGACATCTTCAAGGAACTCACCAAGGGNTANGAAGACAAGACCGGGCACAAGATCACCGCCGTCACCTATTACGGCGTGCGTCACACCTCGACCAACCGGCCGTTCAAGTCCTGTGCCGAGATGAAGGGGCTCAAGATCCGCGTGCCCGACGTGCCGGCCTATCTCGCGACGCCGCGCGCCTGCGGCGCCAACACCACGCCGATCGCTTTTGCCGAAGTCTATCTCGCGCTGCAGAACGGCACGGTCGAGGCGCAGGAGAATCCGCTCACCACGATCGAGGCGAAGAAGTTCTTCGAAGTGCAGAAGGCGATCGTGCTCACCGGCCATATCGTCGATCACCTGAACACGATCGTCGCCAAGGGCACCTGGGCCAAGTTCTCCGACGAGGACAAGAAGATCTGGACCGAGGTGAGCCAGGAGGCGGCCAAGCGCGCCGGCGACATGATCAAGAAGCGCGAGGCGGAACTGGTCCAGTTCTTCAAGGACAAGGGCCTTCAGGTCATCGATGTCGACCGCAAGGACTTCCTCGACAACGTGATCAAGAACGTTTCGTTCGAGAGCTTCGGTTATCGCAAGGCGGATTGGGAAAAGATCCAGGCCGTGAAGTAATCGTCTTCGCATCTCGCGAAGGGCGCGCTCCGTTTCTCCCCGGGGCGCGCCGTTTTCTTCTTTTTCCGATGCAATCGACGCCGACCCGGCGGAATTATCAGTGGCGGATGCCGTGACCCAAGCGCAGACTTCCGAGATTCATACTCCTATCTCATCCGACGAGATCGCCCGCACCTTCGACGAGGAAGCAGCGCCGGTCGATCTTTCCGGACACGGCTTCGAAGACTGGGTGACGCTCGTTATCTTCTGGCTGATGTGCCTTTGCGTCTTTCTCCAGTTCTTCACCCGCTACGTCCTCAACAACAGCCTCGCCTGGACAGAGGAGATCGCGATCTACTGCCTTATCGCGGTGGTGTTTCTCGGCGCGGCGATGTGCGTGCGCCTGTCCCGGCACATTCAGGTGGATTTTCTCTACCGCTATCTGTCGCCCGCGCTCGGGCGCGCGGCCGCGACCTTCGTCGACGCGGTTCGCATCGGCGTTTTTTCCTATCTTGCCTGGTTGGTGTGGAAATACGCCGACATCATCTCCGACGAGATGATGACCACCATNCAGTTTCCCAAGCGCCCGGTTTTTCTCATCGTCTTCGTGGCCTTCGTGCTGATGGCGATCCGCTCGGCGGTCGTCGCCTGGCAGAATATCCGGCGCGGCTATTCCGTGCTCGAACGGCCCGGTGCCTTCGATGGCTCGAACGAAGCCATGAAGGAGGGCTGAGACGATGCTGGTCCTGATCGGGGTTTTCCTTGTCCTCATGATCCTTGGCGTGCCGGTCGCAGTCTCGATGGCGTCGGCTTCGCTCGCCTATCTCGCCATCCACGGCGGTGCGCCGGACGTGATCGTCGCGCAGCGCATGATCGCCGGCGTCGAGAGCTTCCCGCTGCTGGCGGTGCCGTTCTTCATTCTCGCCGGCAACCTGATGAACATCGCCGGCGTGACCGGACGCATCTACAAGTTCGCGGTCGATCTCGTCGGCTGGATGCGCGGCGGGCTCGCGCAGGTCAACATCATCGGCTCGGTGATCTTCTCGGGCATGTCCGGCACGGCGATCGCCGATGCGGCTGGCATCGGCACCATCGAGATCAAGGCGATGCAGGATCACGGCTACCCGACCGAGGTGGCGGTGGGCGTCACGGCCGCTTCGGCCACGCTGGGCCCGATCATCCCGCCCTCGCTGCCCTTCGTCATCTACGGCATGATGGCGAATGTCTCGATCGGCTCGCTGTTCCTCGGCGGCGTCATCCCCGGCGTGCTGATGACCGTCTTCATGATGGTCACGGTCATGGTTTTCGCGCGCCTGCGCGGCTGGGGTTCGGATGCGCCGTTCAATTTCCGGCAGATCCTGAAGGCGCTGCTTGAGATCATCGTCGTCTTCGCCTTTCCGGCAGCGGTGTGGGTCCTCGAGCAGATGGGCGTTGCCCAGAACGCGGGCATCTTCATCGGGATCGGCGTGGTGCTGGTGCTGGATTACGTCTTCAAGTTCTCGGCCGTGATGGCGCTGATGACACCGGTGATCCTGATCGGCGGCATGACGCTCGGCTGGTTCACGCCGACGGAGGCGGCGGTGGCGGCGGTGATGTGGTCGCTGTTCCTCGGCCTCGTCCGCTATCGCTCGATGACGATGAAGACGCTGGCCAAGGCGACCTTCGATACGATCGAAACCACGGCTTCGGTGCTGTTCATTGTCACGGCGGCGTCGATCTTCGCCTGGTTGCTGACCGTTTCTCAGGCCGCGCAGCTTCTCTCGGACACGATCCTCGGCATTACCCAGAACAAGTGGGTGTTCCTGATCCTCGTGAACCTGCTGATGCTGTTCGTCGGCTGCTTCCTCGATACCATCGCGGCGATCACCATCCTGGTGCCGATCCTGCTGCCGATCGTGCTCAAGCTCGGCATCGACCCGGTGCACTTCGGGTTGATCATGACGCTGAACCTGATGATCGGACTGCTGCACCCGCCGCTCGGCATGGTGCTGTTCGTGCTCAGCCGCGTCGCGAAGCTCTCTGTCGAACGCACGACCATGGCGATCCTGCCGTGGCTGGTGCCGCTGTTCCTCGCGCTGCTGGCGATCACCTTCATCCCGGAAATCACGCTGTGGCTTCCGAAATACGTCGGTGCGATGAAGTAGGAAGGGTCTTTAACGCCCGAGCGCGCGCCAGAGCAGGCGCGCGCCGAAGAACACGAACAACCCGCCCATCACGCCTTCGAGATAGCGGCGGAAGCGCTGGTAGCCGTTGCGGATCGCGGAACGCCGGAACAGCCAGCCCAAAGCGCCGAGGTAGGCGCCGTTGCAGACGATCATGATGACGATCGAGGCGAGGCCGGTCGCGAGATTGGCGTGGAGAACGCCCGTCACCGCGTAGATCGAGGTGATGAACAGGATCGCCTGCGCGTTCGAGAGCGCGGTGACGAAGCCGAGAATAATGGTTTTGCGGTAGTCGGATGGGGTGGAGCCGGTCGCAAGAGGCGGCGTCGGCTTGCGGGACCGATCCAGCAGCTTCCAGCCGAACCACACAAGATAAAGCCCGCCGAAGATCGTGACGCCGAGGCGCAGCCACGGGAAGGCTTCTAGGATCGCGGCCCAGCCAAGAAGGGCGAGCGAGGCCAGCAACGCGATGCCGAGCATGTTGCCGAGGAGCGCCAGCGCGACATGCTTGCCGGTGCGCGTCATCGCCACATGCGTCACCATCAGCGCATTCGCGCCGGGTGTGGGGACGATGGCGAGCCAGAGCAGGGTGAAGGAGAGGAGCGTGGGGAGATCGAGCATGCTTCTATCCGGTTCTCAACGGAATTTCTGACATGAATACTTTTTTTGAGGCATCTTTGATTCCGTTATTATCGAGTTCTCTTATGAATGCATCTCGAACATTCAGAGGATATGAGCATGGTCCGATTATAATACGATCGATTAATTCATTAGGGCTAACTCCTAAAAATTTTTTTTCAATGTTATCTTCCAAGATTAATTTATATACAATCTGTGGTGATCCATATATTGTTTCTACAGAAGTTTCTAAAATTCCTTCCGCGTTCCACAATTTAGGGATGTATATAATCCTCCATTCTTTTTCTTCGTGAAGCCGGGGTGTTTTGTGCACAGTGCGTACATCAAAATTTGAGAAAAAATGTTCGCCTGAAACTGTTGTTCTGGGTAGCTCTTTATTTTTTCACAATTTTCATCGATCAGTTTTAGACAATTATTTATTGATTCATGAAGCGAATTTTCATCCAAATACAGTATTGGACTGGAAATTATTCCTATTTCATCCGTTATATTGAATGGAGCGTTTTTTACAACAATTGCTGCGCCGACATTCGTATTCCCATAAGCCCTCCACATTGAGAGGCGCCCTAGGCGATCTTCGTGGGCTGCGTGCTCTGATATGCAAGAAACAAATGTATTGTTTCTGATGTGGTAAAACCACGCGTCAAACATATCTATGGCTGATTGCGCTGCTCCTGGCCAGCACCTGTCCATCGTTTTAAAGAATTTTTCTCTCGTATTAGATTCTTTATCAAAGAACTTTAATAGTATTTCGAAGCCATGCTCTATTTCCATAAAATCGTTCATGCATTTTACATTTCTCATCCATATTTTTTTACTTCTTATTATATTAATGGCGTTTTCTGCCGTTGTATAATGAACAAATCTATCGTTTTCTTTGCTGTATGATTTCCGCCTGTCTATAAAATCAGGGACGAAATAACGAAAAAAATCCTCACTATCGTCAGTTCTACTCATTTCTAGCCCTCCTCACATCGTCGCGCCGATCGTCCACGGCACGAATTCCGCATCACCGTATCCCAGCGTTTCGGATTTCGAGTGCTCGCCGGAGGCCACGCGCAGAACGTGCTCGAAGATTTCCTTGCCCTTGTCCGCGATGGAAACGCCATCGATGATGTCGCCGCAGTTGATGTCCATGTCGTCGATCATCTGGGTGTAGATGTAGCTGTTGGTGGCGAGCTTGATCGAGGGCGTCGGCTTGCAGCCGTAAGCCGAGCCGCGCCCGGTGGTGAAGCAGAGCACGTTCGCGCCGCCCGCGACCTGCCCGGTGACGCCGACGGGGTCGTAACCCGGCGTATCCATGAAGACGAAACCCTTCTCGGTGACGGGTTCGGCGTATTCATAGACCGCGGTGAGCGCCGTCGTGCCGCCCTTCGCCGCCGCGCCGAGCGACTTCTCGAGGATGGTCGTGAGCCCGCCGAGCTTGTTGCCGGGGGAGGGGTTGTTGTTCATCTCCATGCGGTTGCGCGCGGTGTAATCCTCCCACCACTTGATGCGCGCGACGAGCTTCTCGCCAACGGCACGGCTCGCGGCGCGGCGGGTGAGCAGATGCTCGGCGCCGTAGATTTCCGGGGTTTCGGAGAGGATCGCCGTGCCGCCATGCGCCACCAGCAGATCCGCCGCCGCGCCGAGCGCCGGGTTCGCGGTGATACCGGAATAACCGTCCGAGCCGCCGCACTGGAGCGCGAGCATCAGTTCCGAGGCGGGCTGGGTGGTGCGGGTCGCCTTGTTGGCGACAGGGAGCATCTCGCGGATCGCCTCGACGCCCTTCATCACGGTCTTCTTCGTGCCGCCGACCTCCTGGATGGTCATCGAGCGGAAGGTGTCGCTTTCGGTGAGGTTATAGGCCTCTTTCCAGCGCGAAATCTGGAAGCCCTCGCAGCCGAGGCCGACCATCAGCACCGCGGCCATGTTGGGGTTGCTGGCGTAGCCCCATTGGGTGCGTTTGAGGACCTCATAACCCTCGCCCTTGACGTCGAGCGCGCAGCCGCCGCCATGCACGAGCGGGATGACGCCATCGACATGCGGATACTCGCGCAGCAGGCCCGACCGTTCGATCTCCTTGGCGATGAAGGTCGCGACCGAAGCCGAGCAGTTCACGCTCGTCAGGATGCCGATGTAGTTGCGGGTGCCGACCTTGCCGTTGGCGCGCCTGTAGCCCTCGAAGGTCGCGGGAACGGGCACCATGTCCGTCGGGCGGTAGTCCTGCCCGAAGGCGTAATCGCGGGCGAAATCCTTCATCACGACGTTATGCTCGTGCAGCCATGCGCCCGGCGCGATGTCGGCGGTCGCGAAGCCGATGATCTGGCCGAACTTCACGATCGGCTCGCCACCGGGAATAGCCCGCGCCGCGATCTTGTGGCCGCGCGGTACGCGGGCGGACGCGGTGATCCCCTCCGCGAGGCGCGCGCCGGCTTCGATGGTTTCCAGCGCCACAAGCAGGTTGTCGCTGGCGTGAAGGCGCAGGGTGCGGGCGGTGGTCATCTCAGGCTCCGAATCAAGGCAGAATTGAAATTGGTCTTACCAATTCCAGAATGGCGCCAAGTTCGGCGTGGCGCAAGCCGGACGGCTATCCGGTGGCGAGGAATTCGTGGCGGTGGGCCTGTGCCTCGCGGGTGATGAAATCCACCACGGCGCGGATGCGGCCGAGCGCCCGCACATCCTCATGGATCACCAGCCAGTAGGTGCGATGCGCGCGCCGTTCCGGCAGCACCGGCTCGACCTCGGGCATGCCGGCGGCAATGAAATGATGCAGCACGCCAAGGCCGACGCCGTTGCGGACCGCCTCGCACTGGCCGACGGCGCTGGCGCATTCGAACTGGGTGGCGTGGCCGTCGAACAGATGCTCGATGTAGTTGAGCGCCGAGGAGAAGGCGTAGGTGTCGACGTAGCCGATGAGGCGATGGCGGGCGAGGTCGGCGGTGGTGGCCGGCCGGCCGGCGCGGTCGAGGTAGCTCTTCGCGCCGAAGATGCCGAGGGTGTAATCCGTCAGCTTGCGGGAAACGACGCGGCCGGCCTCCGGCTCGTCGAGCGTGATTGCCATGTCGACCTCGCGGCGGGCGAGACTTACCGCCAACGGCATCGGCACGAGCTGGATGTCGATGCCCGGATGCCGCTCGACGAGCGCGCGCATCGCGGGGACGAGGAAATAGGTCGTCAGCCCGTCCGGCGCGCCGATGCGGACGGGGCCGGCGAGTTGTACGTCCTGCTGGCGGAGATCGGCCTCGGCCTGGAGCATCTCGCTTTCCATCCGCTCGGCATGGGCGAGGAGCTGGCGGCCGGCCTCGGTGAGGTTGACGCCGGTGGTCGAGCGCTCGAACAGTGTGGTCTGGAAGGACGTTTCCAGCGCGGTGATCCGGCGGGCGACGGTCGCCTGATTGACGCGCAGCGTACGCGAGGCGCCGAGAAATTGCCCCTGGCGGGCGACGGCAAGAAAAGCGCGGATATTGTCCCAGTCCATAATCTCAAAAATCGCAGAACAGGGGCGCGATATCAAGGATTGAGTCGCGTTTTTTAATATGGGATGAGCCGGTCAAGNNGCGGAAAAGCGGCCTTATCGCGCAATCTGGAGGATNCTGGCATGATCACCTACGGACATTTCATCGGCGGCAAGCATGTTGCCGGCACATCGGGCCGCTTCGCCGATGTCTTCCAGCCGATGGACGGCACGATCCGGGGCAAGGTCGCGCTCGCCTCCAAGGCCGAACTCGATGCCGCCGTCGCCAACGCCAAGGCGGCGCAGCCGGCCTGGGCGGCGGTCAATCCGCAGCGCCGCGCGCGCGTTCTCCAGCGGTTCCTCGATCTCATCGCCCGCGACAACGACAAGCTCGCCGATTGCCTGGCCCGCGAGCACGGCAAGACGTTCCCGGACGCCAAGGGCGATATCCAGCGCGGTGTCGAGGTCGTCGAGGTCTGCCTCGGCGCGCCACACATGCTCAAGGGCGAATATACCGACGGCGCCGGCCCCGGCATCGACATCTATTCGATGCGCCAGCCGCTCGGTGTGGTGTCGGGCATCACGCCGTTCAACTTCCCGGCGATGATCCCGCTGTGGAAGCTTGCCCCGGCGATCGCCTGCGGCAACGCCTTCATCCTCAAGCCATCCGAGCGTGATCCCGGCGTGCCGATGATGCTGGCCGAACTTGCGATCGAGGCCGGGCTGCCGCCGGGCATCCTCAATGTTGTCAACGGCGACAAGGAATCAGTCGACGCCATCCTCGACAACCACGACATCATGGCGGTGGGCTTCGTCGGCTCGACGCCGATCGCCGAGTACATCTATTCGCGCGGCTGCGCGAACGGCAAGCGCGTGCAGTGCTTCGGCGGCGCCAAGAACCACATGATCATCATGCCGGACGCCGACATGGATCAGGCGGTCGATGCGTTGATCGGTGCGGGCTACGGCGCGGCCGGCGAACGCTGCATGGCGATCTCGGTCGCGGTGCCTGTCGGCGAGAAGACCGCCAACGAACTCGTCAAGCGCCTCATCCCGCGCGTTGAATCGCTGAAGGTCGGCCCCTCGACCGATGGTTCGGCGGATTTCGGCCCGCTCGTCACCAAGGCGCATCTGGACAAGGTGAAGGGTTATGTCGATCTCGGCGTCACGGAAGGCGCCAAGCTCGTCGTCGACGGCCGGAACTTCAAGATGCAGGGCTACGAGAACGGCTTCTACATGGGGGGCTGCCTGTTCGACAACGTGACAGCGGACATGCGCATCTACAAGGAAGAGATTTTCGGCCCGGTACTCTCGGTCGTGCGCACCAAGGAATACACCGAGGCACTCAAGCTCGTGAATGACCACGAATACGGCAACGGCACCGCGATCTTCACCCGCGACGGCGATGCGGCGCGTGACTTCGCCTCGAAGGTCAATGTCGGCATGGTCGGCGTCAACGTGCCTATCCCGGTTCCGCTCGCCTATTACACCTTCGGCGGCTGGAAGCGGTCGAGCTTCGGCGATCTCAACCAGCACGGGCCGGATGCAATGCGCTTCTATACCAAGACCAAGACGGTGACCTCGCGCTGGCCGTCGGGTATCAAGGATGGCGCCAGCTTCGTCATCCCGACGATGAACTGAAGCCGGAGTTGCGAACTATTAACCAAGTTCTGGCAATTCCTTGGATTCACTTAGATCCGAGGGTTGCCCATGCTCCGCTCCATTTCGATTACCAAGGCCTTCGCGCTCGTTGCGGGCGCGGCGGCCTTGCTGCTTTGCGTCGCCGTCGGGCTCGCGCTCATGCAGGTCCGCTCCATCATGCTGGACCAGAAGCGCGCCGAGATCCGCAACACGGTCGATGCGGCGGCAACCATCGTCAAGGGCGCCTTCGACACCGCGAAAGCGGGGGGCGCCAATGATGGCGAAGCGCTCAAGCAGGCCGCGAACGTGCTGCGCTCGTCGCGGTTCGACAACGGCAATTACCTCTACATCTACGATCTCGACGGCAACACGCTGATGCACCCGATCCGCAAGGATCTGGAGGGCAAGAACAACCTCGGCCTGAAGGACAAGAACGGCCTTCTCATCATTCAGGAATTCGTGCGCGAGGTGAAGGAAAAGGGCGCTGGCTTTACCGATTACTACTGGAAAAAGCCGGGTCAGGATGTCGAGACCCTCAAGATCGCCTACAATGCGCTCATTCCGGGGGCCCGGGCCTTCGTCGGTTCGGGGCTGCACGTCGATGACGTCGATGCCGCGCTCTGGCGCGAGGCGGGCCTGCTGGCCGCGAAGCTTCTGCCGCTGATGCTGGCCTTCACGCTGCTCGCGCTTGGCCTCGGCCGGAACGCCGCGCAGGCGCTGCGCCGCCTGACGGGGAGTGTCGAGGCCGTGGCGGCCGGCTCGCTCGACGAGGCGATTCACGACACCGGGCGCAAGGACGAAATCGGAATCGTGGCAAGGGCGCTCCAGGTGTTCCGCGAGGCGCTGGTCGCCAAGCGGGAGGCCGATGCCGCAGCCGAAACGGGGCGGGCACGGGAAGGCGCCCGGCGGCGCGCGGTTGATGACGCGATCGCCGGCTTCGAGGCCAAGGCCGATACCGTCGTCCTGACGATCTCCTCGACCGCCAACGAACTCGAGGCCTCGGCGAACGAACTCGCGCGCTCGGCCCAGAACACAACCGGCGAAGCCTCGACCGTCGCCGCCGCGGCGACGCAGACCTCGACGACGATTCAGGGGCTCGCTGCAGCCGGCGAGGAGCTTTCCGGATCGGCGCGCGAGATCGCCCGGCTGATCGAGGAATCCTCGCATGCCGCTGCTGCGGCGGTCACCAGCATGAAGGGCACCGAGCACAGCGCGCAGGCGCTGCTCGACGCTGCCGCGCAGATCGGCAGCGTCGTCAGCCTCATCAACGGCCTCGCCGAGCAGACCAACCTGCTCGCGCTCAACGCGACGATCGAAGCCGCGCGCGCCGGGGAAGCCGGCAAGGGCTTCGCCGTGGTCGCCAACGAGGTCAAGGCGCTTGCCGGCCAGACGACCAAGGCGACTGCCGAGATCGCGACCATGATCGCGGCGATCCGCGAAGCCTCCGACCAGACGGTCGCGGCTATTGGCGAGATCGGCAACGCGATCGAGTTGATCGACCGTGCCGCCGGCGAAATCGCCGGCTCCGTCGCCGAGCAGGAGCGGGCGACCGGGGAAATCGCGGCGAATGTCCAGCAGGCGGCGACGGGAACCGAGGATGTCTCGCGGGCGATCACGCAGGTCTCGCAGACGGCCGGGGATACCACCTCCGCCGCGCACCAGGTCCATGGCGCTGCAGGCGACCTCGCCCGGCAGGCCGAGACCATGCGGCTGGAGGTCCAGCGCTTCCTCGAGGCTGTCCGCGCGGCTTGACGTCGGGCGTTCAAGGGAACGTGACCTGACTTTTCTTCCGGACGTGGCATGGTCGGCAGGCCATGCGCCTTTCTGCTCTCGCCTCCCTGTTCGCGATCCTCGCCGCCGCGATGCCCGCCGTCGCGGCGGAACCTTGCGGGCCGGATGGCGAATGCCGGGTGGCGACGGGGTTCTATCGCGTGTTCCTGCCGCCCGGCGTGACACCCGAGCGACCCGTTCCCGCGATCCTCTATTTCCACGGCTATCGCGAAAGCGCCTCGGATATTCTCGCCCGGGACGATATCCGCGCTGAGGCGGCGCGCGAGCGCGCCATCCTCGTGGTGCCGCAGGGCGAGGGCAGGACCTGGTCGCATCCGGGTTCGCCGTCGCGCCTGCGTGACGAATTCGCCTTCTCCGAAGCGGTCATGCGCGATGCGCTCGAGCGGTTCCCGATCGATCCGCGCCGCGTGCTCGTCGCCGGGTTCAGCCAGGGCGCGGCGATGGTGTGGAATTTGCGCTGCCATCAGGCGGAGCGGTTCGCCGCGTTCCTGGCGGTGGCGGGCACGTTCTGGCTGCCGCAGCCGGAGCAATGCGCGGGGCCGCTGCGGCCGCTGCTGCAGATTCACGGCCTTTCGGATCGCACGGTGCCGCTGGGCGGGCGCCCTATCCGCGGCGGTGCCTTCCAGCAGGGCGACGTGTTCCGTGCCCTCGCGATGCTGCGCGAGGAGGGGCGGTGCCGCGCCTCCGGAACGCGCACCGTCACCGAAGGGGCCCTTTCCTGCGAGCGATCGTCCGGGTGCTCGGCTGGCGGCGAGGTGGAATTGTGTCTCCATCCCGGCGGGCATGATTTCGATCCCGCATGGCTCGGCCTCGGGCTGCGATTCCTGGAACGGGCAGTGGGGAAGCCGGCGACAACGCCGTAAGGCCCTTTGATGGCGTCGTATTTTGTGCTAAATATAAACAAATAGTTTCCGGGCCTTATCCCCGTTCCGAGGGGTGGCCCGACAGCGCGCGGGGCCTCGATGGCGATTGCAATGCTTCGGTCGAAACCGGGACGAGGGTTTCTGCGCGCAAAATTTGCCCTTTTTCTGGCTGGCTTGGCCCTCACGCTCGGTGCCGGCGCTTCCGCAATGGAAAGCCGCTGCGCCAAGGTTGCTAGCGTTGTCGGCGATACGAAATCGCTGCCCAGTCTCCATGCCAAGGTCGCCGAGGGCGAGAGCATTAAGGTTGTGGCTTTCGGCTCCTCCTCGACGGAAGGGACGGGGCAGCTCCCCAAAAGCGAGATTTTCGCCTCCGTGCTGGGGCGCGAACTCTCGAAGGAACTGCTGACGCCGGTCGAACTTATCAACAAGGGCAAGGGTGGCGACACGATCCCGAAGATGGTGGCGCGTCTCGAGCGCGATGTTCTGGCGCAGAAGCCGGATCTCGTCGTCTGGCAGCTCGGCGTGAACGATGTGCTGCAGATGGAAGGTGTCGAAGGCGCGATCAGCCAGATGAAGGCGGCGATCGAGACGTTGCGCGCGCATGGCCTGCCGGTGGTGCTGGTCGATCTCCAGGTCGCGCCGATGGTCGACCGCGACAAGGACACGCCGGTCATGCAGGCCGCGATCGAGAAAGAGGGCGCGCGACCCGGCATTCTGCATTTTCATCGTCAGGCGCTGATGCGGCGGATGATCGAGAGCGGCGAGACGACGATGGACGATCTCGTGCTCAAGGACGGGCTGCACATGAGCCGCCTTGGGCATCTCTGCACTGGTCAGCTTCTCGCGCAGCAGATCGCGAAGTCGAGCCTTGAAGTGAAGGTCTCGACGCGCTGAAGCCGTTCACGCAGTCGTCGGCGTCAGACCGACGAAACGCGCGTATTCTTCCTCGAACCAGCGGACGCGCTGCTCCTGTGCGGCGAGATGCGGCTCGCCGTCGACGAGCCCGACCGCCTTCTGCAGCTCCTCGCAGGCCTCGTTGTCTTCCAGATGGATCTTGCGGGCGTAGTAGTGGAACCCGGCGCCGATCCACGGCAGGGCGTGGCGCCGCGCGATTTTCCGCCAGGCCGGCGCGTCACCCTTGAACGGAACCGGCATGAACCGTGTCACGGAGCGTGTGCGGTTTTGGGCTTCGGGCACGAGTTGCTGCACCAGAACATACCAGTAGGTCTCGCCAAGGTAGGCGGTCGCGCGGATAAACGCGACGATGAGGTTGGGGAAGAACTGGAAGATGCGGTAGCGCTCCGGCGTGAAGCTGCGGTCGGCGCAGGCTGCCCGGATTTGCTCCAGGATTTGCTCCAGCGTTCCGTCGTCCCCGCCGGGACAATAGGCACTGTGGGCGCCAAAGCGTGCGTAGTGGATGATGTCGCCGGGCAGGTAGCCGCCCTTGCCAAAGGTCGAGGGGTGAACGGCGACGATGTGGTAATCGTCGAGCGAAATCTCCATCAACAGCTTCCAGTGCGCCTTCACGTCGCGGGCAAAACGGTTGCGCGGTGGCGGTTCGCCGACCATCGCTTCGAGAATATCCCAGCCGGGGCCGAGCCATTCACGCAAGGAAGGCGCGGGGGTGCCGGGAAACCGCCCGAAAATCATGGTGCCGCAGGTTTCGATCTCGATCTGCGGCAGGCGGGCATTCAGTTCGCGCGGTGTTTTGCCGAACATCTCCTCGCATTTGGGAATGCCGAGCGCGAGACCGTCGGCGTTGTAGCGCCAGTGGTGGAAACCGCAGACGACCGGGCCATTGCCCTTCTCCTCGGTCCGGAGCGGGAAGAAGCGGTGGGCGCAGCGATTTTCGAAGGCCCGGATGCCGTTCTCGAAGCGCTGGACGAAGATCGACTTGCCGCCAAGCGTGGTGCGGAACCAGTCGTTGGTTTTGGGGATATCGGCGGTGAAGCCGAGAAAGGTCCACAGCCGGCCGAGCGCGGCCTGCTCTGCCTCGAAGTCAGCCGCATTGGTCATGGCCCGAACCCAGGCGGGCCTCTCCTCGGGCTGTGTTGAAGCGGTTTCGGGCATCGAGACGGGCATCGAGACGGACATGGGGCGCTGGAATTTCCGTTGCTATCTTGCGGTGCAGTATGAGCGCAGCGCGGCCGGGCGTAAAGCGCTGCGCCGGGTGGGGACGCGGGTTGCTCCTCAGGTTTCCGCCTGGCGTGCATCTCAAGGGGCCGTTCTTCCTCACCCAGGCGCTGTTGCCGCTGATCTGCGACGGCGGGCGGATCGAGGTTTCCGGCGGCATTCACCTGTAGGCCTGCGGGGTAAGAAGCCAATGCTGGCCGGCAAAGCGTTCAGGGCGACGGCCTTGCGAACTGGACGGTGACGGGGTTCTCACGCAACCTCATTCCTCATGATTCTCACCCTTGCCATCGCCAATTACCGCTCACTACGCGACCTTGTCCTGCCGCTCGATCGGTTGACGGTCATTACGGGGCCGAACGGCGCTGGCAAATCGAGCATCTACCGGGCACTGCGGCTCCTCGCCCAGACTGCGCAGGGCCGCGTTATACCGTCGTTGGCAATGGAAGGCGGATTGCCCTCGACGCTCTGGGCCGGGCCGGAATCGTTCGGACGCAAGGTGCTGTCGGGCGAATTTGCTGTCGAGGGCACCTCACGCTCGAAGCCGATCCAATTGCGGCTGGGCTTCGCATCCGACGATTTTGGTTATCTCATCGATCTCGGCGTTCCAATCCCCTCGGCGACCGTCTTCGGGCTGGATCCCGAGATCAAGCGCGAAGTCCTGTTCGCCGGCGAGAAGGCGCGGCCGGCCTCCAGGCTGCTCGACCGGCACGGGCCCGCACTTCGCGTACGCGACGCAAATGGGAAGTGGATCGATCGCCCGACCCACCTTGCGCCCTTCGAAAGCGTCATGACGCACTATGCCGACCCGCGTTCGGCACCTGAGGTCCTGAGCCTGCGAGAGCGTATCCGGGCGTGGCGCTTCTATGATCACTTCCGAACCGACGCCGGTTCTCCGGCGAGACAGGTGCAGATCGGCACGCGGACACCGGTTCTCGCTGACGATGGAAGCGATCTCGCCGCCGCTATCCAGACCATTTTCGAGATCGGCGACAATCGCGCCTTCGCCGCCGCCATCGACGACGCCTTTCCGCGGTCCAGTGTCTGTATCGCGGTGGAAGGTGGCCGCTTTTCGGTGGAAATGCACCAGCACGGGCTGCTTCGCCCGCTCGGGGCAGCCGAACTTTCCGACGGCACGTTGCGCTATCTCCTGCTGGCGACCGCGCTGATGTCGCCCCGGCCTCCTGAATTGCTGATCCTGAACGAGCCGGAAACAAGTCTGCATCCTGATCTTCTGCCGGCATTGGCGCGCCTTATCCTTGTCGCGGCGCAACGCTCGCAGGTCATTGTCGTCTCGCATGCCCGGCGGCTGATCGAAGGACTTCAGGCGGGGCCGGACAGTTCGACGATCGAGCTCGAAAAGCAGTTCGGCGAAACCCGGATCGCTGGCACGGGGCTTCTCGACCGTCCGGTGTGGCAATGGCCGGAGCGTTAGGGCCCGGACCTGTGGTAGGCTGAAGGTCGCGGTTCCGTCTTGCCGGACCCGAGATGCCGCGGGAGAGCCTGTGATGAGCGACGTCGCAACGACAAGGGCTGGCACAAGGGACCGGGCGCGCCAATCCATACGCATCGGTGTCGCCCTGTGGATGGCCGCGCTCGCGATTCTTGGCACGGGGGTGTTCTGGCTCGGAATTCCCGCCATGTTCGATCCGGGGTCGCCTGACTTCATGCCGGCGCCGGACTTTTTTGCTTTCGCGCTTGCCGCGTTCGGCACGCTCCATCTCGGCCGAGGTCTCCTCGCCTCGGCGCGCCACGGCAAATACGGCGCTTCGACGCTCGAAGCGCGGCCGGCCGTGGCGGGGCAGGTCTATCACGGCAGGATCCGGACCGATCGCGCGCTGGACGTGACCGGACCCTACACGATCCGCCTGCTGTGCGAGAGCCAGTCGGTCAGCCATGGCGATGAGAGCCTTCCCAGCAGCAAGCATCGCGTGCCTGTCTGGGAAGTTTCGACGACGGCTTCCGCCGCCATCCGGTCGAGCGCGGGAATTCCGTTCGAATTCCGGATTCCGGCGGATGCGTTGCCCAACCGCAACGGGCCGTCCGTTCCCGGGCAGGCGATTTTCTGGACCCTGTCGATTTCGGCGCCGATGGCGGGATTGCACTACCGCGAGACCTTTCCGATCGATGTGGGGACCGGAAGCGAGACCGGTGACGAACCGGCCCGCGACGGGCCGCGGAAACTGGCGGATGCCTTTGCCGGCGAGGTGAAGCCCGAGTTGCGGGGGATGCGGATCGCCCGCTTTCTCGCGCCGGTCGCTGGGCTGCTGCTGATCGCCGCGGGGACCCATGCGACCGTCGGTCAGTGGATGCACAGCCGGAACGGCGTGGCGTTGACCGGAAAGGTCATCGCGATCAATCGCCCGGCGCTGGATGTCGCGCTCGATGGCGGCGGGACCGCGCGGATCGCCTATATCACGAAGAACAATGTCTGGCAGATCGGCCAGCCGGTCCAGGTCACCTGCCTGAAGGACGGGGCCGATCTGCGCGCCTGCCGGATGGACACCGCCTCCGACCGCTGGATCGACGGGCTCGGCACCCTGGCTGTCGGGACGCTCGCACTGCTGTTCGGCGGCTGGCTCTGGTATCGCCGGCGCCGATAAGCGTGCTGCCGTGACCTGTCCTAGTCGTTCGGGCTGACGTCCGCGAAGCGGATTCCGTCTGGTGTCCGGGTGAACATGAACAGCGTCTCGTTGCAGAAGATGATGAAGTTCTCCTCGCCGTTCGGGCTGCGATCGTAGGTCGCCTTGCCGCGCGCGATGCAGTTGCGGACCTTGGCGGGGAACAGTTCGCCGTAAGTCTTCTTCTGAAACAGCTGCGCGTCCTGCGCCTTGTCGCCCTGAAAGGGAAACTTGGTCAGTTCGGCGACGGCTGCGCTGTTGTTGGCCTTCAGCGCGGCGCGGAACTTGGGAATGAACTGATCGTATTCCTTCTGGGCTTCCGCCGAGGGACGGGCGGCCTGGGCGTGGACGATCGAGCCCGAACCGATGGCGGCGGCGGCGAGCAGCAGGGCAAACAGGCGATGTCGTTTCATGGTTCGGGCTTTCATGGTTCGGGCTTTCTTGGCGTGGCCTTTCACTTTCATGCGAGGTTCTAGCGGTTCGGGCGCACCCGGCTGTGCGGAACCACACGCAGACCATTATTATAACAGGATTGGTTCGGCGGTGCTGCGGCCCGGCCTTTCGCATCGAGACGCGAAGCGATTTTGACGCATGTCAACGTCAGCATATGCGTCCGGCGCGATAAGCGGGCATGCCCGACCTTGATATGCTCCTCGCCGCTCTCGCCCATCCGACACGCCGGTCGGCGTTGCGCCTGCTGCAGCAGCACGCTGAACTGTGCCTTTGCGAGTTCATGGCCCGGCTGGATGTCGGCCAATCGACGATGTCGCGGCACATGACGACGCTCAAGGAAGCAGGCTTCGTCAGGGACCGGCGCGATGCGCAATGGGTGCGTTATCGTCTCAACCCGCATATCGACGCGGCGGCCGAACAGATCGTTCGCGCTGTCCTGGTGGCCGAACCTGCGGATGGCACTCGA
>Ga0056904_1000791_pt1 | contig 18403 bp, 8 predicted proteins | sample EBPBio172007_DNA_FD_55043 | JGI IMG/M metagenome (GOLD analysis project Ga0056904, IMG submission 55043) | Wastewater treatment Type I Accumulibacter community from EBPR Bioreactor in Madison, WI, USA - Reactor 1_9/17/2007_ DNA | ecosystem: Engineered > Bioreactor > EBPR > Anaerobic-Aerobic >...
ACTTTTGTTCAAAGACAAAATTTTCAAGTGGCAGCGGGCATTGTTTTTGTTCGATGCCATTGGGCTGGGGCTGTTCACTACGGTGGGTATTAGTAAGAGTCTCGCGATGGACTTGCCATTTTGGGTGTGCATTGTCATGGGGACTGTCACGGGGTCGATTGGCGGCGTTATTCGCGATGTATTGCTCAACGAAGTTCCACTATTGTTGCGCAAAGACATTTACGCCTTAGCTTGCGTTGCGGGGGGATTGGTGTATTATGCGGGGCTTCAAGTGGGTTTTTCTACCAGTTTTACCCAGCTCATCGCCGCGATTATAGTGATTTTTGTCCGTATCATTGCTCAAAAATACCGAATTCATCTGCCCGTCGTTTCTATTAAAAAAGACACAAATCACCCGTAGTCATAGCATTTCAACGCCCTAAAAATACACTTCCCCCCACTCTATCCGCTGGTTGAGCCGATTTTGAGGGGCTTAGAGTGCCTGTTTACGGTATTTTTGGCATTGGCAACATACTCTTCAATCCAATGAACTTCCTTATTGAACTCAAATCCCGCAACGAAACGCTCTTTTACTTTGGTTGGGTCTGTTACGTAGTGGCGTTGTGCTTTTTAGTGCTCTCTCACGTAACCACCGTTCAAGTATTCAAGGTAAGTGCGTGGTTCAAACCTCTTAAATTTGCTTTATCAATTGGCACCTACGCTTGGACGATGGCTTGGTTTTGTCACTATTTACCCCACTTTAAGCTGTCACTGTTCAACTGGACCACTGTGATTTTATTGGGTTTGGAACTTCTCTACATTGCCATTCAAGCCAGCCGAGGGCAACTCTCTCATTATAACGTCAGTACTCCTTTTTATTCGAGTTTGTACGTTTTTATGGCCGTAGCCGCTACTTTAACTACTTTGTACACGGCCTACGTTGGTTGGTTGTTTTGGCAGGAAGGCTTGCCTACCCTGTCGCCTCATTACCTATGGGCCATCCGTTTGGGTATTTTATTGTTTGTAGTATTTGCCTTCGAAGGTTTTGCCATGGGCTCACGCCTCAACCACAGTGTGGGTGGATACAACGACAATTCCAATCTCTTCGTTTTGGGCTGGAGTAAAACCGTTGGCGACTTACGCGTTGCCCATTTTATCGGAATGCACGCCATGCAAGTCCTGCCTTTACTTGCGTTTTACGTACTAAAAGATACCAAAGCTACTATCGCCATCGCAGTAGTGTATGGACTTCTCGCCATTGCGACGCTAGTGCAGGCGCTTTTAGCCAAGCCCATTTTCCAGTAAGTTGTTACTTTTTCCCTTTCTTGAAAGCAATCAGCACCCCCGAAACAATAATTAACACAATACCAAACCAGCTCAACGTGGCGGGAAGCGCATCGCCGAGAAAAATACCGAAGATGACGGAGAAAACGATGTTGGAATAGCCAATGGCCGCCACTTCGGCAGATTTACCAAACGTGAAAGCTTTGGTTAAAAAGATTTGCCCTAATAAGGCCGACACGGCCAGCAATGCAATCCAAAGCCAATCTGTCCCAGCAGGTTGAACATAGCGAGCAATCAAAAACGACCACTCGGGAGCGTCGATAACTTCCCCCAATCCGAGCGACAACAGCGGCATCACGATTCCTGAAAGCATAAACGAAAGAACAATACTTCGAGAATCATAATACCCTGCCAACTGAGCTATACTCATGTAAGCCAAGGCCGTCATGATGGCGTTGGTTAGTCCCAATGCGTGGTGTTTTAGGCTCAAAAAATCGGTATGAAACTGGGGTAAAAAGATAAAGCATATCCCCGCAAACCCCATAAAAATCGCCCACCAAACGGAGGATGGAAGGGTATCTTTCAAAAAAATGACGCCAATCAACGCCAAAAAGACGGGGTACGATTGCTGGTAGGTGATGGCTTCGGCCAAACCAATTTTGGTGACGGCAAAAAAGAACAAATACAACGCCAAGGTTCCGATAATGCCTCGAAATACGAGCAGGCCAAGTTTCCCTCCCGTTTGAACAAGCGGGCGCTGTAAAACGCTAAAAAGTACAAAAAGAACGCCGATGATGTTTCTAAAAAAAACGAGTTCGACGGAGCTAATATGATGACCCAGTACACGCGTACACGCCCCCGAAACCGAGAAGCAAAATGCCGCAAATAACATACTGAGTAGTCCTAAAGAAGAGGGAGAAAGATTATTTTTCACTTTACTAGGATTGCGTCAAACGATTGACAACACTGTTTAAAAAATAAGGTTGCTGGCTGCGGTAAAGTTCCAAAAGAAAGCAAAACGAAACGTAATTTTTCGACAGGAGGTTGTACTTTTGAAGGTATAAAACCATCAATTCTTGAATAAATTGTAAAAATCGCCATGCAAGAAGGCTACGTACAAGATCAGCTATTTGAAAAACAAAACTTTACCGAAACGTCTTTTCCCAAAGGAGAATACGAAAACTGTGTTTTTCAGCACTGTATATTTGCAGATTGTGATTTGTCCAGTGTTAAATTCATTGATTGCGAATTTAAAGGGTGCAACCTGAGCATGGCCAACTTGAAAAATGTAACGCTTAGTGGGGTGACGTTCAAAGATTGCAAAATGTTAGGTCTGCGATTTGATACGTGTAATGGGTTCGGCCTTTCTTTTTCGTTTGATGGCTGCCAACTCAACCACTCCTCTTTTTTTAGAACCAGAATCAAAAAGACCTCTTTCAAAGACTCACAGCTGCAAGGGGTCGACTTTGTTGAGTGCGATTTGACCCAATCGGTGTTCAATAACTGCAACCTTGAACACGCCAGTTTTGACCGTACCTTGCTTGAAAAAGCCGATTTTCGTTCTTCGTACAACTACGTCATCAATCCAGAAACGAATAAAATCAAAAAGGCAAAATTCTCGCTGTTGGGCGTGGCAGGTCTGTTGGAGAAGTATGATATTGTGATTGAGAAATAGCCACCTCCCGAAAATTTGAAACTTTCGGGAGGGTGTTCAGTTTACTTTTTTCGCTTCCGCTGCATCTGCAAAGGCACGCAAGGAATTTCAGGACACTCACAGCGAACAGGCTGTAATGTCACCGTTTTATCCGTAAAACATCCATTGGCGGTCATTACCCGAATGGTATAATCAACGGAGGAAACGGGGTTTGCAATTGCTTCTAACACCTTGCCGCTGGCAGGAATGGGCTGCTGTACTACGGTTTCGTCGTAGGTACTACCAATGGTTATTCCAAAAGTAGTATTCACCGCAAAGCCCGTTAGCTGCAAATACCCGTCTTTTTTAGCGCTATCTCCCACGCAAGTCGGAGGTGACAAAAGCACGCCAAACGTTGGAGCAGCTAAGCGCGTAATGCTCACCGTATCCACGCAGTTTTCGAGCACTGAAGTCAGCACAAACTTGTACGCTCCTATTTTATTTAATCCCTTCACCAAGCCCGTGCTGTCGATGGTAGTAAAAGACGGATTTCCCCCCACTACACTCCATTCCCGTCCGTTGGTGGCTTTGGGCAAATTATAGGTAAAGGCAGGTTCGCACATCGTCACGTTCGGCCCTGCTGGGTTATTGGCACATTGCTGCGGCGGGTTGGCGTCGCACAACGTTCGGTCGATTTGTTTTTCGTACAAACAACCGCTCTGCGATTTTACGGTCAACGTCGCTGATTTGTTGATAGCAATATTTGAAATCAAATACGTATCGTTTCCTTCTGCCGTACTTGTGCCCTCGCTTGATTGAAGCGTACTGCCAGCCGTGATTTTCACCCGTACCGAGTAGCTCGTCAACGAACACTGCGCTGACTGAATCACCAACGTTGGCACCTCATTTACGATCACTTCTACTGTATCACTGTTGACACAATACCCTTCGGTGACCCGAGCGATGTACCTACCAGCGTAGCTCAACTGTGCATTTGGTCGCGTTGGGTTCGCAGCGTTTGAACTGAAATTGGTGGGGCCTGTCCAGCTAATACTTGCTCCATTTCTTACCATCGCCGACAGCGCAATCGTTTCTCCCACGCATACCGTGTCTCCCTTCGCCACCACTGTCGGCAGGGTTGGGCCCGTTACTTCGATGCTATCTTTGCCAACACAGCCGTTGGCGTCGGTCACGGTTACTTTGTAGTTACCTTTTGCAATGGAAGATAGATCCTGCGTAATCGCTCCGTTTGACCACGCATAACTGTACGGCGAGGTTCCCCCCGATACTTCGAGATTAATAGTACCCGATTGGGGGGTTGTGCAGTCTACTTGCTGGGGGGTCAGTTGCAACACAAGCGGTTCGGGGGCTTTTTTCAACACTATTTTTTCCTCTACGTAACAACCCGCTTCCGAGAAAATCCGTAGCGTATACGTAAAATCGGAAAGTGCACTTCCTGCATTTTTCAGCACTAAACCATCAACAGGCACTGGTACGGGTACAATTGAAGGGTCATACACATTTCCTACGGTCAAACCATACGTGGTTGTCGGTGCGAAGTTTTTGAGTTGGATAAACCCTTTGGCCGACACGCTATCTCCCGCACACAACGGCGACGATACCACCCGTTGATACGTAGGCAACGGTTGGCGCGTAATACTCACCGTATCCACGCAATTTTCGAGCGGCGACGTTAGTATAAATCGGTAAATGCCCAGTTGAATCAGTCCCTTCACCAAGCCCGTCGAATCTATGGTTGCCGTGGATGGATTGCCAATTGCTACAGTCCATACCCGTCCGCTCGTCGCTTTGGGTAAGGTATAGGTAATGCTAGACTCACACAAAACGACGTTGGGTCCTGCGGGGTTATCGGTACATTGCTGCGGCGGGTTGGCATCGCACAACGTACGGTCGATTTGTTTTTCGTACAAACAACCGCTCTGCGATTTTACGGTCAACGTCGCTGATTTATTGATAGCAATGTTTGAAATCAAATACGTATCATTTCCTTCTGCCGTACTTGTGCCCTCGCTTGATTGAAGCGTACTGCCAGCCGTGATTTTCACCCGTACCGCGTAGCTAGTCAACGAACACTGCGCTGATTGAATCACCAACGTTGGCAGCTCATTTACGATCACTTCTACTGTATCACTGTTGACACAATACCCTTCCGTGACCCGAGCGATGTACCTACCAGCGTAGCTCAACTGCGCATTCGGTCGCGTTGGGTTCGCGGCGTTTGAACTGAAATTGGCGGGGCCTGTCCAGCTAACACTTGCTCCATTGCTTACCGTCGCCGACAGCGCAATCGTTTCACCCACGCATACCGTGTCTCCCTTCGCCACCACCGTCGGCAGGGTTGGGCCCGTAACTTTGATGCTATCTTTGGCAACACAACCGTTGGCGTCGGTCACGGTTACTTTGTAGTTGCCTTTTGCAATGGAAGGCACATCTTGCGTAATCGCTCCGTTTGACCACGAATAGCTATACGGCAAGGTTCCCCCCGATACTTCGAGATTAATAGCACCCGATTGGGGCGTTGTGCAGTCTACTTGCTGGGGGGTCAATTGCAACACAAGCGGTTCGGGGGCTTTTTTCAACACTATTTTTTCCTCTACATAACAACCCGCTTCCGAGAAAATCCGTAGCGTATACGTAAAATCGGAAAGTGCACTTCCTGCATTTTTCAGCACCAAACCATCAACAGGCACTGGTACGGGTACAATTGAAGGGTCATACACATTTCCTACGGTCAAACCATACGTGGTTGTCGGTGCGAAGTTCTTAAGTTGGATAAACCCTTTGGCTGCCACGCTATCTCCCGCACACAACGGCGACGAAACCACCCGTTGATACGTAGGCAACGGGTGGCGCGTAATGCTCACCGTATCGGTACAGTTATCGAGTGGCGACACCAAAATGAAACGGTATTGACCATTGGCATTCATTCCCGACACAAGCCCCGTAGTATCAACAAAGGCTGAACTTGGGTTGCTGGCAGAAGCAATCCAGTAACGTCCATTGACGGGTTTTGGTAAATTATACGATGCTGTAGGTTCGCAAATAACGGCATTGGGTCCCGCAGGATTGTTGGTACAAGGACTAGGTTGGTTGGCATCACAAATCGTGCGATCTACTTTTTGAGACATCGAACAACCCGCTTGATTCGTTGCCGTAAACGTTGCTATTTTATTGTTAGGGATATTTCGGATGTAGTACTTGTTGTCCCCCTCGTACGTGACGGTTCCTTCATCGGAGGTAAACTGCGCATTGGGGGAAACTTGGACGCGTATTTCGTACGAGTTGGGAATGCAGCCCGCATAAATCACCATCACCGACGGACGCGGATGAATCACCACTTGAACCGTATCCGTACGGAAACATTCGCCCTGGGTCACCGTGGCTACGTACGTACCCGCTTGGAACAACTGCGAATTGAGAATCATTGGATTTGGATTTCCCGAAGCATAACCCACGGGTCCTGTCCAAGCAATTTGATTGGCAGGGTCATACGATGCTGAGAGACGAATGGTGTCTCCTTCGCAAACAGTATCTCCTTTGGCCACCAACGACAACAAGGCGGGGTTGATGAGCTGAACGCTGTCGGTGGTCGAACAACCGTTGGCGTCTGAAACCACTACTTTATACCAACCACTTTTCAAGTCGGCGATGTCTTGGGTTTCAGCACCGTTCGACCAGCGAATTTTGTAAGGAGTCGTTCCACCCGCTACCGTCAGTGCGACCTTTCCATTGGTTCCGTCGTGACAAGTTGGCGACGTAGGCACTAGCGTCAGGGCCAGCGGGTTGTTGGGTTGAGTGATGGTAAAATTCAAGGCCAACGAACAATTATTATCGTCCTTCACGGTCAATTGATATACCCCAGCTTTAAGATTAGCAATGTCTTGCGTAGTAGCGCCGTTTGACCACGAATAGGTGTAGGTACCCGTTCCCCCTTGCACGTTAAAATCAATGCGGCCATCACTTCCTCCAAAACACGAAACATGATCAATGACCACATTTGGGGCTAGTTCAGCAGGTTCAGCTAGGGTGGCAGATGCCGAAACTACGCAGTTGTTGCTATCAACCACTGTCAAGGTATAGGTACCCGCAGGCAACCCATACACGTTGGGCAAGGTAGAGCCGTTTGACCACGAATAACTGTACGGGCGAGTTCCCCCCGAAACCGCTGATAAAATCGTTCCTGAACTCAAGCCTTTACACGTTACATTTTCGGGGGAAAGCGATAGTTTGAGCGAATCTGGCTCGCCAATCACCACCCGCAAGTCGGTACTACAACCGTTTTTATCGGTGACTACCACGGTATAAACCCCTCCCGCAAGGCTCGCTATATCTTGACTTACCGCTCCGTTTGACCACACATAGCTGTACGGCTGCGTACCGCCCGTTACGGTTATATCAATCAAACCTGAATTATCATTTTTACATTTAAGCTGGTTAGAAACATACGTTACCGTCAACGGGTCAGGTTCAGAAATTACGACCGTCAAACTATCTTTACAGCCGTTGGCATCTTTTACTTTTACTACGTAAGTACCTGCTTTTAAACCCGATAAATCAGGCAAGACCGCACCGTTAGACCACTCGTAACTGTAAGGCAATGTTCCTCCCGTAACGGTCAGATTTATACTTCCCGTTGCTCCGTTTTTACACGCTACCTGCTGGGTTGTTGCCGTAAGTTTTAACGAATCAGGCTCGGTAAGCACCACCTTGAGGGTTTTTACACATTGGTTCGAATCCGTCACCGTGAGCGTGTACGAACCTGCTTTTACGGCCAAGAGGTCTTCTACGGTTGCACCGTGCGCCCACTGATAGGTGTAAGGTATTTTTCCGCCGCGTACACTCACATTGACATCCGTTGTCTCGCCATTACACAAAATGGGGGCGGCTAGATACGTTACTATCAAAGAGTCGGGTTCGGTTAAAGTAGTCTGGAACACTGCCGTACAGCCTTTGGCATCCTGTACCGTTACCGAGTAAGTACCTATTTTTATTGCTTGAATATCTTGAGTAGTAGCCCCGTTTGACCAAGTGTATTGATACGGAGTGGTTCCACCAATCACACTAAGGTCGATTTTTCCATCAGTACCATTTTTACAACGAATGTCCTGAACGATGGCCAATACATGCAGCGAATCAGGCTGAGTCACCGCCACGGTCACTGCTTTTTCACAACCTTGCGCATCCACCACCGTGACGGTATAGCTTCCTGCTTTCGTGGCAAGGATGTCCTGAGTGGTTATTCCGTTTGACCAAGCGTAGGTGTAGGGTTGAGTTCCCCCAAACACGCTCACGTCGATTTTCCCGTCCGAACTTCCAAAACAGGTAGCGGCCGTCACCATCGTCTCTATTTTTAACGAATCAGGCTGGGTGAGCGTAATAGAAATTTGTTTTTGGCATTGATTCGAATCGGTCACCGTAAGCGTGTACGTACCAGCTTCCAAGTTGTTGATTTGCGCCGTTGTTGAACCGTTTGACCAAAGGTATTTGTAAGGCGTTACGCCCCCCGTCACGGTTGCTGAAATAGAGCCGTCGTTTTTACCACGGCATTGAGCGTTGGTTTTGGTAAACGCAATGTGCAACGAGTCGGGTTGAACCACCGTAACTGCCAACGTAAACGCACATTGATTAGCGTCTTTAACTATCACCGAGTACGCCCCCGCTTTCACCCCATTGAGGTCTTGGGTCGTTGCTCCATTTGACCAAAGGTACGTGTAAGGCGCAGTGCCACCTACTACCGACACATCCACTTTTCCGTCGTTGCCATCGTAACAGCTTACGCGCTGCACGGTGGCAGTGGCTTTAAGCGAATCAGGCTGGGTAATGGTCGTTTCTCCGTTGGTTTTACAACCGTTGGCATCAGCTATTTTCACTGTATATACTCCCGCTGCTAGTCCTGTGATGTCCTCCGTTGTGGCATTGGTAGACCACAAATAGGTGTAAGGCCCCGTGCCACCTGTCACCGTAAGATTGGCTTGTCCTGTGCTGCTTCCTGCACACGTAGCCTCTTGGGGGACTATCGAAGCTTGCAAAGGAGTAGGCTCCGTGACCGTCACCGAAGTAGTTACTTTACAGCCTTTTGCATCCTCAACGAGTACGGTGTACGTTCCAGCGGCCAAACTTTGAGGGTCCTCGATGCTACTTCCGTTGGACCAACCAAAAGTATAAGGTTGCGAACCTCCCGAAACGGTCAGGTTGATTCGTCCATCGGCACTTTGATAACAACTAGTAGGTGTACTTACCCCCGAAGCGGCCAAAACCGATGGTTGCGTAATTTGGATATTGGTGACCGTGATTTTACAACCATTCGCATCGGCGATTTCGACCGCGTAAGTACCCGCAGCCAAGCCTGTACGTTTTGAGCCCGTTCCGCCATCCGACCAAGTGTACGTCAACGTACCCGTTCCACCACTTGCATTAACGGTGATTGTTCCATCAGTCCCGTTTGAACACGAAACGTTGGTTGTTTCATACTGCGCCGAAATCGCTGGCGGTTGGCTGATGGTCGTCGAAGCCGTTTGTTTCACACAATTATTAGAATCAATGACCGTGAGGGTGTAACTTCCTACGGGTAAGCCGTACACGTTTGGAGTCGTGGCAATCACTGCATTGCTAACGTTTTTCCATTCGTAACGGTACGGTTTTACGCCCCCTGTTACCGAGGAAATGAGCGTCCCCGAAGAGCCGTTGGGGCACGTAACGTCGTTGGAAGTAACCCCCACAACCAATGCCTCTGGTTGCGTGATTTGGTTGCTGCCTTTTACGGTACAACCGTTGGCATCGGTCACGGTGACGGTATACTCTCCCGCAGCCAAGTTTGTCAGATTTCGCGTAGTAGCACCATTACTCCATGAATACGTATAAGGAGGCGTAGCTCCGTCAACGGCATCTAGGGTAATCGACCCCGTAGCTTCACCGAAACATTTTACGTCCGTTTGACTTCCATAAATAAAGAAAGAAGGAGCTTGGGTTATCGTGGCCGAATCCCGCTTGATACATCCATTGGCGTCAGTAATGGTTACGCGGTAAGTGCCTGCTTTTAGGCTCACAATGTCTTGCGACGTTTGTCCCGAATCCCAAACGTAGGTATATGGTTCTACCCCACCCGTTACCGTTAAGTCAATCGCCCCCGTGTTTGCATTGTAACATTTCACGTTGGTTTTCGCCAAACTACTCACCAACGCAGCAGGCTGCGTAATCGTGACTTGGGTTGTTTTTGGGCAACCATTTTTATCCGTCACGGTCACCGAATAAACCCCTGCGGAAAGTCCTGTTATATCTTGAGTAACTGCCCCGTTTGACCACTGATAAGTGTACGGCGCGGTTCCTCCCATCACCGACAAATCAATTTGTCCCGTAGCAGCTCCGTTACATTTTACATTCACCTGCGTCGTTGAAAGCTGCAAAACGGCTGGCTGCGTAATGGTGTCACTCTTCACTAGGGTACACCCCTTAGTATCTCGGATAGTAACGGTATAAATGCCTGGTACCAATCCGCTAACGTCTTCAGTAGTCGCCCCGTTTGACCAAGCGTAGGTGTAGTTCGGTGTGCCGCCCGAGGCCGTAAGGTTTAAGCTGCCGTTGGCTGAACCATTGCACGAAATAGGGGTACGAACAATCGTTGCCGACAACTGCGTAGGCTGTCCCACCGTCGCGGTAGCTGTTGTGGTACAACCTTTTGCGTCAGTCACAGTTACGAAATAACTACCTGCGGCCACGTTGCTCAAATCTTCGGTCGTTGCCCCATTGGACCAAACGTAGCTGTACGTAAGTGTCCCACCCGTAGCTGTCAAGTTAACGCTGCCCGTTGAACCACCAAAACAATCTGCATTCGTAGCCTGCGCCGTCGCAGATGGTAACGGATTTACGACCAACGTCACCTTTCCAATGCTAAAACAATTCTCATTGAGTCTCGAAACACGCACAAACACCGAGTCGCCATTAACAGCAGAACGGGTGCTGCCAAGTGGGCTAACGTTATTGGTCGCATTGGCTCGCGTAGCAAAATAACTCACCTGCATCCCTGCTTGTCCCCCCGTCACCATCGAATTGGCATCCGTCAGGGTAAAATCAACGCGACCGTCGCCATCATCGCACTTTTCGAGGGTTGCATCGTACGCAACAGGCGAAGGATTGATGGTCACCTGCACTTCGTCGGTAGTGACACAGCCACTTGAGTGCGTGGTACTTAACAGGTATTTACGGACAATGGGCGTCGTACCGTTGTTGACGACCGTAATCGTTGGGTTGGCAACGGTCGTACTGCTCAATTCGCTGAGTAAGGCCGCACCAACGGGTGTCCACTCGTAGGTATAACCTGCCAAACCTGCACTACACCCTATTTGAACGGGAGCATTGCTGCAAGTAGTTGCATCTGCGCCTGCGTTTTCATAGGTAAAATCCCCCCCTAAGTTCTTTTGGAACGTGGTGCAGGCGCATCCTTTTATCAACACCACCAATGGGCACGGAATCGGCTCCGAATACGGAATAGTACCACCCAAGGTGATGGTTTCATTGGTAGCAATGGCTTGGGTAGTCGCATAGGTTTGCAAAAGCACATCACCCGCTGTAAACGTACCACTCTTGTCTTTATCTTGGTACAGCTCCACGGTGGTTGTAGTGCCAGCCGCTACAGGAGCCCCTGTATTTTTAAACTTAAATTGCCCCGTTGCACTGCTGCACGTGTAGGCAATGTTGTGAGAAACGTAGGCAAAATTGGCCTTTTTGACCGTAATTGTATCCGAAATAAGCCCCGTTAGTACCCTAAAGTCGGGGCATAACGTAGTGCCGCAGAACACATCAAACGGTAGGGAAGTTTGAGCCACGACCTGTTCGGTGGTACAAGACGTTGAGCTATTGACTTGTACTTGGAAAGTAAAGTTCATTTCTCCTCCCACAGGCATTCCTGCGGCTACTTTCCACGTCAACGACTTGCCTCCGTTGGGCAAATTGGTCACGGCATAACTATTCAAGTTAGGCGGACAAAAACTAGAGGTACACACCGCCGAGCCCGATACAGGCAAGTACCCCGCAGGAAGTTGCACCTCCACCAATCCACTATCGTTGGTCGCCGATAAACCTAAGTTTAAGACACTTACCCCAATCGGATAGCTGACGTTAGCGCAAGCATTTACGGAAGGTAAAAACAAACTTACTTGGGTTTTGTAAGGTGTATTGGCACCTCTGATATTGACCGCAAAGCCTTGGACATATTCTGAATTTCCCAGCGCAGGATTACCACACGGGTCTTTTCCGTAAATCCTCAGTCCGAACGGCTGTCCCGATAACAAATCGCAATTGGGTTGAAGTTTAAAACGAATCACGGCTTCGTTGTTGGGTGCCGAACCCACCCCCGACAAGCTTTTTCCCGTGCCAAAATTGGTTGGGTCAATCACGGCTAAGTCAAAGGGCAAAGTGGAATTGCTGGCATTCTGAGCGGCGGTCACCAAATTATCACCCGCCGTTGAAAATGCCCGTTTGGTGGCTCCTTTGGGGTATTCGATGGTTCCTGACCCTGCCACGTACGTCAATCCGATTTTTCCGTTGTTGGTGGGGAGTTCGAGGTTAGCTAAAATACTATTGACCGACGTAGGTTGCCCCGAAACGATGCGGACTTCCACGTCGAACGGTTGGCACATGTCAAATGGCCCCGATACCTTGGTGATGGTCGCCGAAATTTGAGATGGTTTAACTTCGTAAAACAACGATAGCGTGTCTGATACATAAGGGACTGTCCCTATGGTTGTGGAGCTCGACAGCCCCAAACAAGACCAGCCCGTAAAGACCTCAATCGTATCTCGTCCGCAGAAATTTGTCGTACCCGTTACTCGGTATTTTCGGCTACCGCTTTTGGCAATCGTCGTGCTGCCTTGGTACAAACCACCCAAATTGGGCGAAATAGTAACGGCTGTACTCGTGATGTCTTGCACTTGGGTGAGGACAAACGTGCCGTTTTTACTTCTAACCGTCAGCCACGGAAAGGGCGCATCGGCCAAGGTAGAGGTATTGCTCACTACCACATCCCACGAAACGGTGCTCGATGTAGCATTGACCGTGGGTTGCGACGTACTCAATTGCAAACGAGGTGCATTGTAACTCACCACGCTGCTCAGGGTCGTGCTGTTGACCGTTACTCCTGCCAGCGCCGATAAAGGCGGCAGGTTTCTATATTGGGTAAACGTTCGAATCGTGCTGGATGAATTGACGTACCCTGCCGCACCAATCGGAGTAAGTGTCAGGGTTTCGCGAAGAGTGTATCCTTCTTCGGGATACGGCAACAAGCCGTTGACAAAAAGTTGTTGAAGGTTGACAATCAAGGTATCTCCCGAATAAAAATAGTACGAACTCGGCACCGTAATGGTGTTAGAAGCTGTATTGAACCCCGCCGAACGTGTCAACGTTATATCCACTTTATTGATGGTATAGGTCGCTGGAGGAGCCAACGTTTTGGACGTGGCAGGCACTTGAAAAATCCGATATTCGTTGGTAAAAATATTGGCTCCTGCGGTCGTACCGGTGGAGGTTCCCACGCTCAAATTGAAGTTATTAACCAACGAGAAACTACCGCAACCGTTCAAATTGGTATTGGAAGTAGTTGTACTATTAAAAATGTCAAAGTGACGAACGCGGCCTTTACGAGTACCACACTGGTATTTTTGAGCCGCCGTGGGAGCTGCGACATTGGCCACGTAAAATTCGGGCGAAATATCCAACACCTCCTCTACTGTCGAGTTGGGCGTTAAGTTATTGGCAATGTATTTGGCCGTCACAATGACCGAATCGCCATTGGTAAACGTAAAACCAGCGGGTAAACATGATTTAGAAATCAACGTAGTTGTGCTAAAATCATACGTAAAAACCTTGGTTGTTGTCCCCGTTACTGTTGCAGCTAAGTTCGTACAAGTATACGAATTGGCCCCACGAATGATTTGTACCGTGTAACGCGCGTCCCCAATTTCGTCGGCATTGGTAATAGAGGCCGTTGCGTATCCGTAAGTAAAAGCAGGAATAGTCGCTGATGTTTTTACCCGACCCGCATAAATAGCCCGAAGCGTATCACCGACGACAAAGCGGTTCAATTTGGCCAAATCAAGGTTCCCCGACGCATCTGGGCTACTGTCGTTGTTGTTGTCAGGGCTTCCTGTCGTTATCCGTTGAATATCGTACAATGCCCAGTTCATTCCCTGCGTACAGGCTCCCCCTGGACACAGCAATTCAGTGACGATACTCGAACACTGAGGAGGTAACGCCCCGCACCCCGTTGAGCAACTAGGGTCATTGACAAACTGCGCCTGAAAGCTGATGGTTTTATTTCCCGCCGTTCCACACTTTGCCGTCAGCTTCAGCAAGGTACGAGCGCGCGTTTGGCTAAAACTAATGGGGGCATTGAAGCGAACGGTCAGAACGCCCGCGGTATAATTGAAAAAGCTGGGGGTTCGGGTCACTCCACCTGCATCAATAAATGAAAAATCGGTGGCGTTCCCCGAAAACAAAAAGCCATCGGGAATGGTGTATTTATATTCTAAGTACGCAGGAGCGCTATTGTACGTCGACGGAATGCTACTTCCGTTGGATAACACTTCCATCGTAAACGTTTGTCCATCGTAAACCTGCAAAGGAGCATCCAACGTAAAGGTATTGGCTGAATATGTCTCGTTTTGCCCCGTCTGAATCGTACGGGTGTAGGTAGTAGTAGCACAAGCGCCGCTGTACGTACCCGAATACCCCCAACGACGGGGCGTGTAGGCCGCATTACAGGTAGTGACGCAGCAAGAAACCGTATAAAAATCAATGAATGCCGTATCTCCAGGGGCAATCGTCGGAATGGTTACTTCCATTCGCGTTGGCGAATTGGCAGGGGCACAGGCATTGGTTGAAGTAGCTAGTTGGCTTGGAGTTGTTGTCTGCGATGTTCCGAAGTTTTTAATACGGTACGAATAGGGTCCTGCTAAATACAACTGCTGCGTATTGTCAAAATTGGGGGTACTGTTTACCGTCCCGAATTGTACCTTGACGTTGGTAGCCGCATAGGCCGTTGTATTGGCCACCACAATGGTTTGCTTAGCGGGCGTATCAAAACAGCGCGGCGAAGTTGTTCGGGTCGAAAAAGTCAAGGTTGGTTGTACCGCCGTTACCGAAATAGAAGACGTATTATCCGTTGCCGTTTGACAAATTTGACCATCACAGCCCCATTGAGCAATCAGTTTAGAAGTAATTGTACTTGCTGGGCAGCAAGGGTTAACGGTAATTTTGTATTGCAAGACAAAATTTTCATTGAGTTCAAATGCCTCATCACCATCACCGATAAACTTTATAAGTGCTTTGTTAAATTGTACTTTTAGGGAATCGCCTGATGTACTGATGGCCGAGACGGGGATGCTAATGTTAGTATTGGCGGGATTGATGCGAAAATCACTGTATGTAAACTTTCCCGCACTGGTAATGTCTGCAAACATAAATTCTTCCAACTGCCCAAACGAACCATTGCTAATGGTCATACTGCGGGTAGCCACTTGACCAGGGTTAATCGAAACGGGCGAAGTAGCCGCCGATGTAATGCTCAAAGAAGCGTAAATTACGTCGTAATTAACCGTTTTTGTCCCCAAAATAGAGAGAGTCGTTCCGCTACTGTTTTTAATCGAAATAACATCTTGAAACCCTCCCCCACTTATCTTTTGGGCACGCGCCGCACAAAGTGCTTTTTTTCGAAAGGAAAACTTCAGCGTTGTGTTGGCTGGCCAAGAGGCCACCGTAAAAGTAGGAGCGTTTAGATTGACCGCAGTAGGAACCACTACGGGGCCCTGTAACGATTGTACCGACGTAGGTAAAATTTGGATTCCCACCCCCAGTTGGACGGTAATAGTGGCATTCGTCAAGGCCGTGCTACCATTGGTAATTGTTACTACCGTCTCAGCTCCATTGGGCTGACACGTAATCGCAGGGCTTTCGCTCGTAAAACTATTGACAAGCTGAGCTTTTGTATTCCCTATCCAAAGGGCCAAAGTGGCGATTGTCAATACAATAACTCTGTGGAAATGATGCTTCATCTGACTGCTTTTACCAACTTTTTAATAATGGAGGGGTCTCACAACAAGCGTGCCAAAATTCCAGTAATAAAGTATACTAATAGGAGCGCGTGCGCGAAGGCATTCAAACAAATTGAGCGAGTTGGATGTTAAATACGGATACAATTTTGACCCGATAATGACATGACCGAACAAGAAATTGACCGTATTATTCAGATGGCGTGGGAAGATAGAACACCGTTTGAAGCCATTGAAGCCCAATTTGGTTTGAAAGAAAAGGAGGTAATTGCGCTCATGCGCACGCACATGAAACGGAGTAGTTTTGAAATGTGGCGGCAACGAATGAAGGGACGCTCGACCAAGCATCGGGCTTTACGAAGCGATGAATTAAAGCGTTTTCATTGTACTCAACAACGCACTATTAGCTTGAATAAAATCTCAAAACGCGCATGATTTCAACTTGGATTGGCATTGATTACGGCGCTAAAACCTCTGGAAATACCGTAATTTGTCATCATGACGGAGGCTACATTCGATTTTATGACGCTGACCGCCGCGACGCGGACACCTTTGTTGTTAGGTGGGTTGAACAACTGGCTCCTTATCAACTACAACACGTTTTTATCGATGCTCCCCTTTCGCTTCCTGGAGTCTATCATGGTATCGAAGGTTGTACCAATTTTCATTACCGCGCCTGTGACACAGCGCTTCAAGCAATGTCACCGATGTTCTTGGGGGGACTGACGGCAAGGGCAATCGAATTGAAGCAAACACTAGTTCACAAATTTATAGTTTCGGTATATGAAGTCTATCCCAAGGCCATTGCTCAAGTCGTATTAAAAAATCTATATCATAAAAAATTATCGTCCGTTGAGCTTATTTCTTTGTCCAATTTTCTCGTTAATCAGTTTCCTTCAATCGCTTTCGATACCTATCCCCAAACACAACATCAGTTCGATGCTTTACTAGCTTGGCTTTCGGGCTATCGTTTTGTACACCACCAGCACCAGCTTGTTGGCCACGCTATTGAAGGCCAAGTGATTATTTAATGACTTTTTAAGCATTCTTTACTTTCTTGCGGGACAAATCACCACCATTCGATTGTATATGAAGCTTTTGCTGGTTGAAGACGATGTAAAAACAGTACAATCTATCCGTCAAGGATTAGAAGAAAACGGCTATGAAGTAGACATTGCCTACGACGGAAAAATTGGGCATATTTTGGCCAAACGAAACAGTTATGACCTCATCATTACGGATGTTATCATTCCTGAAATCAATGGGGTCGATTTTTGTAAACTACTCCGCCAAGAGGGCATCCGTACCCCCATCGTCATGCTGACGGCCATGGGAGCAATCGAAGAAAAACTGATGGGGTTTAATGCAGGCGCCGACGACTATCTCGTCAAACCTTTTGATTTCTTAGAACTTTTGGCTCGTATACGAGCCTTACTCAACCGTACTTCTGATTTTTTTCCACTTACCACCTCCGCTACGCTTTCATACCACGATTTGGAAATGAATCTCGAAACCCGAATCGTAAAAAGAGACGGGAAACGTATCGACCTCACTGCCAAGGAATTTTCACTGCTCGAATACCTGCTCAAAAACCCAGGGCGAGTCTTAACAAAGGTAGATATCGCCGAAAAAATCTGGGACATCCGTTTTGACACAGGCACCAATGTCATTGAAGTCTATATCACTTTACTCCGCAAAAAAATTGATAAAGATTTTTCAGAAAAGCTTATTCATACCATCTACGGAGTTGGTTATGTCTTAAAACTTGACCAATAATGAACATCAGAACCCGCCTTACCGTCCAGTTTACGGTACTGGTATCTAGTATTTTGCTTTTTACGTTCGCCACTATTTATCTTTTACGAGTTGAATACGTAGAAGAGGAATTTTTTGACCGTTTGGAGAAAAAAGCACAAACCACTACTGAGCTTTTGATGAAGGTTAATGAAGTAAGCTCCGACCTCCTTAAAATCATTGACAAGTCAAATTATGACGTTTTTATCAACGAAAAATTGGTGGTTTATAACTCCAAAAATCAGGAAATTTACACTAATAATGACACTATAAATTACCAAATAACTCCCGAATTATTAAACCAAATTCGTCAAGAGAAAAAAGTCCGTTTTAGCCTCAATCACCAAATGGCTTTGGGACTTTTCTTTTCCGATACCTACGGCGGCGTCATCACCATTATCGGCGCAGAAGATCTCTGGGGAAGAGAAAACCTAGACAGTCTTCGTCAAATTTTAATTTGGCTTTACCTACTTGAAGTCATCATCTTTGGTTTTGCAGGTTGGTACTTTTCAGGTCGTGCTCTCGATCCCATCATACGAATCATTAATCAAGTAAAACAGCTTTTCCCAAATCAGCTAGATCAACCCTTGACCGTTGAAAACCCTCACGACGAAATCGGGCAGCTCACGCTTACCTTCAACGACCTATTAAG
>Ga0056904_1000794_pt1 | contig 18376 bp, 16 predicted proteins | sample EBPBio172007_DNA_FD_55043 | JGI IMG/M metagenome (GOLD analysis project Ga0056904, IMG submission 55043) | Wastewater treatment Type I Accumulibacter community from EBPR Bioreactor in Madison, WI, USA - Reactor 1_9/17/2007_ DNA | ecosystem: Engineered > Bioreactor > EBPR > Anaerobic-Aerobic >...
ACCGATACGCTGGAAGAGCGTATCGAAGAGCTGGTGCACGTCGAGAACAACCTGCTGTCGCAAATGAAGGTGCTGACGGAAATCGGCAATGGGGTTCGTGAGGTCCTGCAGCAAACGGTGAGTATCGAGGAAGTGCGCAGCGCCGCCTGAGGTCGGCCCGCCGACTTGGCCGTTGGTGTTGCATTTTTGATGGTGCTTTCCGCGGACATGACATCAGCGTGAAAGCTGCTGGGTGACTGGATTTCACCTGCGCCATGGCGCCACCCTGGTCGCCAAATCGGGGCAAGAATCCCCCAGCCCCCGTCGTGGGGCCAGGAAGTGCCTACTATTTCACGTCGCGTTTTTTTACACGTCGCGGTCGCCGAGCATTGCTCAATGGACGGCTGGTGCGTCGAACAGAAAGGCAAGTATCTGAATTGCAAGCCGCCGTTTGCGATGGGATGTGTGGTGGCACGTTTTTTGCTTTTGGTTTCCCAGGAGTGGCGCGAGAACCCTTGCAGCGGTCAAGGGATCTACGCGAACCCTGGCCGACCAGACCCCTGGTTGCGGCCCAATCCAATTATTCGTCAAGGAACAGAAATGCAAGGATCCCTGCTGCGTCCGCAGCTTCTCGCTCGCAAGCAACTCGCAATCATCCTGGCCAGCCTGGGAATGCTGACCTCGCTGCCGGCAGCGGCGACCGTCGTCGACGGGCTCAGCGCCCAGGGCATGGCCCAAGTGGGCGTCACTCCGGTGCAAGTTTCGGGGCCAAATACGAGTCTTCCCTATGCGAGTGCCAATGCCACTGCCAGCGACGCCGATTCGAATGCCAGCGGTGATGCCTGGGGTCACGCCAACGGACCCTACCGCGCGAGCGCCGACGGCGTCGGAGTATTTGACAGCACCGGCCACTTCATCCGCTCGTGGAGCATTACCAACGACAGCGGCGTCGCGCAGCACTATGCTTTCAATTTCTTCATCTACTACGGAAGCATGTCTACCGATCCGGGAGCGGGCGGTACGGGCTACGCCGAATACGCGGTCAATATCAATCGCGACGGTTCGAGCACCCCGCTGTTCAGCAGTAGCGCCAGGATTGCAAGCAATGGCGATCTGACGCGGGCTGGGAGCGAACTGGACGGAGCATCGCATTCGGGTACCTCCTATTCCTGGGGCGGCACCTATGTGAACNTTGATCTCGGCATTCTGGGCATTGGCGAGTCGACTAGCGTCGTTTATGATCTGGTCAGTCACGCCTACGGTGATTACACCATTGGCACCGGGTGCAGTGGTGGCGACGGCTATGGCGACGGTTACGGCGACGGTTACGGCGATGGCGTTGGTGTCGCTCTCGCAGTCTCCCCCTGTACCTATACCGGTTCGTCGTATTCGTCGCTGGGCGATCCGGACAATCTCAATAACACGCCGCTCCCCGGCCCGCCTGCCATTGTGCTTACCGCGGTGCAGGTACCCGAACCTGCCACCCTTGGTTTGCTGGGCATGGGGCTGGCAGCGCTTGGCCTGCGGCGGCGCAGACAGCGCGGCTAGGCGAGCAGGTCTTGAAACGCAACGGGCGCCAGGCGCCCGTTGTTTCCNTGAGGAGNAGCGGCTGAATGGCGACCATCGTCTTGAACTGGGAGCTCGGAGCTGCCCTGGGGCACGTCGGGCGCTATCTGACAATCGCTCTCCAGCTCAGGGCGCAGGGACATCGGCCGGTACTGGTTCTGCGCGATATTTCACGTGCAGAGGCGGTTCTTGGTCCGCATGCCATCGAGTTCCTGCAGGCGCCGGTGTGGCTCACTCCCGTACAGGGTCTGCCGCCGGACCTNAACTTCACCGAGACGCTTTACCGATTCGGCTTCCTCAAAGCGGACGGGCTGTTGTCCATCGCTCGCGCCTGGCGCTCGCTGTGGACGCTGCTGCGGCCCGACCTGATGCTCTTCGACCACGCCCCGACGGCGCTGCTNGCGGCCCGGGGCTTTGACGTTGCACGCGTGATTGTCGGCAACAGCTTTGCCGTTCCGCCGCGTGTTCGCCCCTTGCCGCGTTACCGCTGGTGGGCCAATGGCGCGGGCGACCATCATCGTCTGGCGGAGACCGAGGAACGCACGACCCGCAACTGTAACGCGGTACTCAAGGAGCTCGGCGCGCCGCTGATCGCGCAGGTCGCGGATCTCTTCGAAGCGGAGGCGACTTACCTTTGTGCGCGACCGAGACTCGATGTCTATGGCGAGCGAGCCGACGCCAACTATATTGGGCCGGTCAACAGTCTGAGCATGGGCAGCGGGCCGGTTTGGCCTGCGGGCGACGCGCCGCCGGTCTTCGCCTATCTCAAATCGGACTACAAGCACCTCGACGCCGTTCTCGGTGCCATCGGCAAGAGCAGGGCGCGCTATCTGATCTACGCCGCGGGCCTGCCCGAACAATTGCGCAAGCGTCATGAATCCGCGCGTGTCGCCTTCAGTGCCACGCCGCTGCAGATGAGCGAAGTGGTCAAGCAGTGCGCAGCGATCATCTGTCACGCTGGGGGCATGAGCGACATTGCGCTCGACCATGGCAAGCCCTTGCTGCTCCTGCCGACGCAGATGGAGCAGACGATGACCAGCCATCGCGTCGAAGCGCTCGGCGCCGGCGTCCTGCTGGCGCCCGACGGCAATCCNGCCCTGCTTCCGAAACTGCTCAGGCGGCTGCTGGACGACGAGAGCCTCGCGGCGCGCGCGGTTGAGTACGCGGCGCAGTTGTCCAGCATTGATCAGTCGCTTGCCGTCGGCCGGCTGGTCGAGGGCTGCGAGGCCTTACTTTCCGGTGGCGCCAACGCCGACGCGAAGGCGCGCGCTCAATAGGCGAAGCAGGCCGGCGGCACACTTCCCGCCAGCCCATCAAGGCGACGGAAAACCCGTTCAGCGCAGGACGTCGCCGAGCAGGCGGGCGACGCGCTCATCGGCATCGGCGGCGAGGCAGTCGACGACCACCTGCGGGCGCAGCGTGTTCTTGAGCCAGGTGAGCTGCCGCTTGGCCAGCTGGCGGGTCGCGTAGATGCCGCGCTCGCGCAATTCGTGCTGCGGCAGCAGGCCATCCTGCACTTCCCACACCTGCCGGTAGCCGACGCAACGCATCGCCGGCAGCGCAGCGTGCAGCGGGTAGCGTTCGCGCAGCATGGCTACCTCCGCTTCCAGGCCGGCGGCGAGCATGGCGGTAAAGCGCTCGGCGATACACTGGTGCAGGACTGCGCGGTCGGACGGCAGCAGGCCGATGGCCGTGAAGGCGTACGCGGCTGCCTGCGCCTTGCCAGCAGCAAGTAGGGCCGACAGTGGTCGACCGCTCAGGCGGAACACCTCAAGGGCTCGCTGGATGCGTTGCGCATCGGTGCTGTGCAGACGCGCTGCCGTTTCCGGGTCGATCTGCGCCAGCTCGGCGTGCAGCGCCGGCCAGCCGCGCATCGCGGCTTCGCCGTCAATCGCCGCACGTGTCGCCGGATCGGCCTGCGGCAGCTCGGCGAGGCCTTCGAGCAGCGCCTTGAAGTAGAGCATGGTGCCGCCGACGAGCAGAGGCACGTGGCCACGCGCGCTGATTTCGGCCATCACCGCCAGCGCGTCGGCGCGAAAACGCGCCGCCGAATAGGCCTCGGTCGGTGGCAGTACGTCGATCAGGTGATGCGGGAATTCGGCCAGCGTCGCGGCGTCGGGCTTGGCCGTGCCGATGTCCATGTCGCGAAAGACCTGCGCCGAATCGACGCTGATCAGCTCGACGGGAAAACGGCGGGCCAGCGCCATGGCCAGCGCCGTCTTGCCGCTGGCCGTCGGCCCCATGAGCAGGATTGCCGGTGGCAGCGCTGCGTGACTCTCGACGGACACGCTCAGCGGCCGCGCAGGAAGTGGCGGTCGAGGTCGGCCATGCTCAGCTGCGTCCAGGTCGGACGGCCATGGTTGCACTGGTCGCCACGTTCGGTTTCCTCCATCTGGCGGAGCAGCGCATTCATCTCGGCGATGGACAGCAGGCGGCGGGCGCGCACCGCGCCGTGGCAGGCCATGCCGGCGAGGAACTCGTTGCGGCGCGCGGTGAGNAGCTGGCTGACACCGTGCTCGCGTAGCTCGTCGAGCAGCGAGCGCGCCAGGCTTTCCGGGTCGGCGGCCTGTAGCAGTACCGGGACCCGTCGCACGGCGAGTTGGCACGGGCCCATCGGCGCCAGATCGAAGCCGAGCTGCTGCAGCACTTCGGCATACTCCTCGGCAGCGGCGACGTCGACCGCTTCGGCGCTGAAAACGGCTGGGATCAACAGCGCCTGGGTGGCCACTTGCTGATCGGCGAGCGCCTGCTTGAGCTTTTCGTAGAGGATGCGCTCGTGCGCTGCGTGCATGTCGACGACGACCATGCCCTGGCTGTTCTGCGCCAGGATATAGACGCCGTGAAGCTGCGCGAGTGCGTAACCGAGCGGCGGCACGCCGGTCGCTGGCGGGGCCGAGTCGGGCAGTGCGCCGGGCTGGCCGCCATCCGCTGCCTGGACCCCGCCGACGAAGGCGAGGTACGCAGCGGTGCTGCTGGCNGCACCCGGATTGCCGACGCGCAGCGACCCCTGGTACGGCACACGAGAGGCGTACGAGGATTCGTCGCTCGNCGGCGCCGATGGGGCAGTGGGGCCTTGCGGCCAGCGCGTCTGCTCGGCCCCGGGCTCTGGCCGCGCTGCAGCACCGGTCGTGGCCAGGAGCGGACTGGCGAGCAGACGCTGTACGGCGTGAAAGACAAACTGGTGCACGGCGCGCGCATCGCGAAAGCGGACTTCGGTTTTCTGGGGATGCACATTGACGTCGACGGTCGCCGGGTCGATCTCGAGGAATACGCAGTAAGCCGGGTAGCGGCTGCCGTGCAGCTGGTCCTGGTAGGCCTCGCGCAGCGCATGCACGAGCAGCTTGTCGCGTACGAAGCGACCGTTGACGTAGCAGTACTGGGCGTCATTGCGCGCTCGCGAGTAGGCCGGTAGCGCGCAGAAACCGAAGACGCGCAGCGGCCCGGCGAGCGCGTCGAGTGGCCGCGACTCGGCCAGGAAGTCGTCGCCGATGATGGCGCCGACACGAGCGCGGGCGTCGCTCTTCTTCAGGTGCAGGCTGACGCGGCCGTTGTGGGTCAGCGTGAAGGCGACTGCGGGGTGCGCCAGAGCAATGCGCCTGACGGCTTCGGCACAGTGCGCGAACTCGGTCGCGTCGGACTTGAGGAATTTTCGGCGCGCGGGCGTGTTGTAGTAGAGGTCGCGCATTTCGACCACCGTGCCGGCGAGCAGGGCGGCTGGCTCGGGCGTCGCTTCTCGCTCCGCGCCGAGCCGCCAGGCGTGCCCTGGCGCGCCGCTGTCGCCGCGCTCGCCACGCGGGCGACTGGTCAGCGTGACCCGCGCGACGCCGGCGACCGAGGCCAGCGCTTCGCCACGAAAGCCGAGCGTGCCGACACGTTCGAGATCCTCAAGCGAGCCGATCTTCGAGGTCGCGTGGCGGGTGAGGGCGAGCGCCAGTTCGTCGCGCGCGATTCCGCAACCGTCGTCGCTGACGCGGATCAGTTTGACGCCCCCTTCCTCGAGCTGGATCTGGATCGTCGAGCTGCCCGCGTCGAGGGCGTTTTCGAGCAGCTCCTTGAGCACTGAAGCGGGTCGGTCGACGACTTCGCCAGCAGCGATCTGGCTGATCAGCAGATCGGGCAGCAGGTGGATGGTGGTCATGGTGGGCGTAACGGGGGTTGCAGGCATCGGCGGATTATCCCACGCTCGTCAGGAGGGAAGTGAATGGCCCGCTCGCCGCGGCCTGCACGCGGCGAGCGGGCCAACCGGTTGGCTTCTACTTCGGCAGTTTGTCCGGGGCGATAGCGAGCGCCTTGGCGACGCCTGCGCCGTAGGCCGGATCGGCTTTGCAACAGTTGCCGACGTGGCGCAGCTTGATCTCCTCGGGTACGTCGCCCATGGCCCTGGCCGTGTTGTCGAAGAGCAGCTGTTGCTGCTCGGCGTTCATCAGGCGGAACAAGGCCCCAGGCTGCGAGTAATAGTCGCCGTCGTCGCGATGATTCCAGTGCTCGGCCGCCCCTTCGATCGACAGTGGCGGCTCGCGGTAGTCGGGTTGCTCCTGCCATTCGCCGAAGCTGTTCGGCTCGTAGCCCAGGGTGCCGCCCTGGTTGCCATCGACGCGCATGGCACCGTCGCGGTGATAGCTGTGGAACGGGCAGCGTGGAGCGTTCACCGGGATCTGGTGGTGATTGACGCCGAGCCGGTAGCGTTGCGCGTCGCCGTAGGAGAAGAGGCGCGCCTGCAGCATCTTGTCGGGCGAGAAGCTGATGCCGGGAACGACCGCCGCCGGGTTGAAAGCCGATTGCTCGACTTCGGCGAAGAAGTTCTCCGGATTGCGATTCAACTCCATGACCCCGACTTCGAGCAGTGGATAGTCCTTGTGCGGCCAGACCTTGGTCAGGTCGAAAGGATGATAGGGAACGTTTGCCGCGTCTTGCTCGGGCATGATCTGCACAGAGAGCGTCCATTTCGGGAAGTCGCCTTTCTCGATGCTTTCGAAGAGGTCGCGCTGGTGGCTCTCGCGATCCTTGCCGATCATCGCTTCGGCTTCGGCGTCACTGAGGTTCCTGATCCCCTGCTGGCTGTGGAAATGGAACTTGACCCAGTAACGCTGGTTGGCAGCGTTGATGAAGCTGAAGGTGTGCGAACCGAAGCCGTGCATGTGGCGGTAGCTGGCGGGGATGCCGCGATCGCTCATGACAATGGTCACCTGATGCAGGGCTTCGGGCAGCGACGTCCAGAAATCCCAGTTGTTGGTGGCGCTGCGCATGTTCGTGCGCGGATCGCGCTTCACGGCGTGGTTGAGGTCGGGGAACTTGAGAGGGTCGCGCAGAAAGAAGACGGGCGTGTTGTTGCCGACCAGGTCCCAATTGCCTTCCTCGGTGTAGAACTTGACTGCGAAGCCACGGATGTCGCGTTCGGCGTCGGCGGCGCCACGCTCGCCGGCAACGGTCGTGAAGCGTGCGAAGAGCTCGGTCGTCTTGCCTACCGCCGAGAAAATCCTGGCGCGAGTGTATTCGCTGATGTCGTGGGTGACGGTAAAGCGGCCGTAGGCGGCCGAACCCTTGGCATGCATGCGACGCTCAGGGATCACTTCGCGATCAAAATGGGCGAGCTTTTCGAGCAGCCAGATATCCTGCATCAGGACCGGGCCACGCGGGCCGGCGGTCATCGTGTTCTGGTTGTCGACTACCGGCGCACCGGCAGCGGTGGTGAGTTTCTTGATGCTCATCAGTCGGACTCCTTTGGGTTGGTTCAAGCTGGACCGGGCGGCGGCATGTGAGCGTGTACCGGGGCCCGATGAAGCCAGTCTAGGNTCTGGCGAACCATTGGGCCAATTGATTGTGGGTATATTCGCGATTGTTAATGGCTATGGATAGGCCGCAGCCAGCGGCGGCCATCGGGAGCCGGGATCGTTGCCGGGCGGCCGCTGATCGCCGTCGGGCGACCTTCTCCAGTAGAATGTGCCGCCAGACAACCCCAACCGGATGAAGAGCAAAGCGCATGGAACTCGCGGGAAAACGCATCGTCCTCGGCGTCAGTGGTGGCATTGCTGCCTACAAGGCGGCGGAACTGGTCCGCCTGCTGGTCAAGGACGGCGCCAGCGTGCAGGTGGTGATGAGCGAAGCGGCAACGCATTTCGTGACGCCGGTCACTTTCCAGGCGCTCTCCGGTCAGTCGGTGTTCACCGACCAATGGGATCCGCGGGTGGCTAACAACATGGCGCACATCGATCTCTCGCGGACCGCCGATGCGCTGCTGGTCGCCCCCGCGTCGGCAGACTTTCTCGCCAAGCTGGCCAACGGGCTGGCCGACGATCTGCTCACCACCCTGGTGCTGGCGCGCGACTGCCCCTTGCTGGTGGCGCCGGCGATGAACCGGCAAATGTGGGAGAACCCGGCCACTGCGCGTAACGTCGCCACTTTGCGTGGCGACGGCGTTTTCATCGTCGGTCCGGGCCGTGGGGATCAGGCCTGTGGCGAAAGCGGCCCCGGGCGAATGCTGGAAGCGGAAGAAATTCGCGACACCCTGGTGGCGTACTTTCAGCCGAAGCTGCTCGCCGGAAAACGCGTATTGCTCACCGCCGGGCCGACTTTTGAAGCGATTGATCCGGTGCGGGGAATCACCAACCTGTCGAGTGGCAAGATGGGCTATGCGATCAGCCGCGCGGCATACGAGGCGGGTGCTCAGGTAACGCTGGTCTCCGGGCCCGTGAGCCTGCCTTGCCCGGTCGGTGTCAGGCGCATCGCCGTGACCAGCGCCTTGCAGATGCACGCAACCGTTCACCAGCAGGTTGCTGCGCACGACGTTTTCATCGCCGTTGCTGCGGTCGCCGATTACCGGCCGGCTNAGGTCGTCGAACAGAAAATCAAGAAGCGCCTGCAGGCATCGCCGCCGTCCATCGAACTGGTCGCCAACCCGGATATCCTCGGCGAAGTCGCTGCGCTACCTAGTCCGCCGCTGTGCGTCGGCTTCGCGGCCGAAAGCGAAAACCTGTCCGAGTACGCGGAAAGCAAGCGGCGCAGCAAGAAGATCCCGCTGATCGTTGGCAACCTCATTCAGGACGGTTTTTCCGGCGACTGCAACACGCTGATTCTGTTTGACGATGACGGTGCGCATCCGCTCCCACCTGCACCCAAGATCGATCTGGCGCGGCAACTCGTGGCCCGCGTCGCGCTGTTGCTGGAGAAAGTCTGATGAACGGGGCTGGAGTGGTGTCGATCGACGTCAAGCTGCTCGACTCGCGCCTGGGCGACAGGCCGCCGCAATACGCCAGCGCCGGTTCAGCCGGACTGGATCTGCGCGCCTGCATCGCCACCGCGATGGAAATCGGGCCGGGCGAAACGGTGCTCATTCCGACCGGAATGGCGATCCACCTTGCCGATCCCGGTCTGGCGGCGATGATCCTGCCGCGCTCGGGTCTTGGCCACAAGCACGGCATCGTCCTCGGCAATCTGGTCGGCTTGATCGATTCCGACTACCAGGGCGAGCTGATGGTATCGACCTGGAATCGCGGCCGCAACGCATTCACCGTGCAACCGCTCGAGCGTCTGGCGCAACTGGTCGTGGTCCCGGTCTTGCGGGTGGCGTTCAACGTCGTAGACGATTTTGCCGCGAGCTCGCGCGGCGACGGCGGTTTTGGCAGTACCGGCCGCTCCTGAACGAGCGGCGCAGCGGTCAGGGCCGCTGGCCCTTTACGACCAGTTGCGCGGCAGCAACCATGAAGGCCAGGAAGCAGACAATCGACCAGTTGGCCATCGACAGGCCAAGAAAGACCCAGTCCTTGCTCGAACAGAAACCCGTCGCCAGGAAGAGGTCGGGCCAGCGCACGCCAAACCAGTTTACGATCTGCTCGATAACGGTTGGCTCGCCGAAACCGCANGCCAGGCTGCTCTCGGGATTTTGCTGCAGCCAGGTCTGGTAGCTGGCGGTGGCCAGCCCGCCGGCCGCGCTCAGGCCCATCAGTACTCCCCAGATGCGCCACNAGCCGGGCAGCAGCGCGCCGCACAGGGCAAGGCCGGCGATCAGCAGATACAGCAGACGCTGAAAGATGCACAAGGGGCACGGCTGCAGCTGCAGGAGCTCGCCAATCAGCCAGCCGGTGCCGGTCAAGCCAAGGGCAAGCAGCGCCAGTACGCCGAAACAGGCACGCAGCGAGAGGCGCACTGGGCTCTTCGTCAGGCCGGAACGTAGCTGCGCAGGCGCATCGACAGTTCCTGCAACTGGCGGACGCCCGAGTTTTCGGCACGCTCGCACCAGTCCTGCANNGTCTTGAGCAAATGCTCGCGCGAAGCGTTCGAGCGCTCCCAGATNGCCACCAGCTCCTGGCGCATGGCGTAGAGGGTGTGCAGCGCNCGGCTCTCGCCGCGCAGCAACTCGAGCCGCCCGCGCAATTCCTGCGGGACGTCACCGGCGTGTTCCGCCAGCCAGGGCTTGAGGCCCTTGAAACGACTGCCGTCCTGGCGCTTGCCGATTTCCTCGCGATAGACCTGCTTCAGCGAGTGGGTGTAGCGCGAGAGGACATCGTAGCGGTTGGCGATCACCGCGTGCAGGGTGTCGAGGTCGACCACCGGCCGCAGCGTTCCCAGGCGCGGTCTTGGTGCGACCTTTTTGACCTGTGCCAGGCCCAGCGCCGCAAGGATGCGAATATAGAGCCAGCCGATGTCGAATTCGTACCAGCGATTCGAGAGCTTGGCCGAGGTCGGGAAGGCGTGATGATTGTTGTGCAGCTCCTCGCCGCCGATCAGTATGCCGAGCGGCGAGAGGTTGGTGCTGGCGTCGTCGGTGCTGAAATTCCGGTAGCCCCAGAAATGGCCGAGGCCGTTGATCACGCCGGCTGCCCAGAACGGAATCCAGGCCACTTGCACGGCCCAGATCAGTGGTCCGGCAAGAACGCCGAAGACGGCGATGTCGATGGCCAGCATGACCACCACGCCGAGCTTGTGCCACGGACTGTAGAGGTGATTCTCGATCCAGTCGTTCGGCGTTCCATGACCGTAACGTTGCAGGGTCTCGGTATTTCTGGCCTCCTTGACGTACAGAAAGACGCCCGCCCAGAGGACGCGATGGATGCCGTACACCTGGGGGCTGTGTGGGTCCTCGGCAGTTTCGCACTTGCCGTGGTGCTTGCGATGGATAGCCGCCCATTCCTTGGTCACCATTCCGGTGGTCAGCCAGAGCCAGCAACGGAAGAAATGCGCCACGAGTGGATGCAGTTCGAGCGCACGATGCGCCTGATACCGGTGCAGGAAGATGGTTACCGAGGCGATGGTCACGTGGGTCAAAGCCAGCGTTGCAAGCACGTAGCCCCACCAAGGCCAGTCGACTAATCCAGCGTACATAGATCACCCTCTCAAGATCGAACCTGCAATTCTAAGCCAATAGTGACGCCGCGCCAAACAGCCCGCGAAGGTGCAGCCAGCGCTCTGCGCGCAGTGACGCTGGCCCTGTTTCTCGCGGCCCGCAGGCCTTGCCGGTGCCGATCGTCGACGGGCAGGTTCATCCGCGGCCGACAAGCCGTTATCATTGGCGGATGAANACACGAATCCTGTTGGTCGAGGACGACGAGCGCCTCGCCGAGCTGACCGCCGAGTACCTGCGCAAGAACGACCTCGAGGTCCTGGTCGAGGGGCACGGCAGCAAGGCCGAGGCCCGCATTCTTGTCGAGCGGCCCGACCTGGTCATTCTCGACGTCATGCTGCCGGGCAAGGACGGCTTCGAGATCTGCCGTGCCGTGCGGGCGCGTTACCAGGGGGTGATCCTGATGCTCACCGCCCGTGACGAAGACTTCGACCAGATCCTCGGCCTGGAACTGGGCGCCGACGATTACATTGCCAAGCCGGTACAGCCCCGTCTCTTGCTGGCCAGGATCAAGGCCCTGTTGCGCCGTTCGCCAAGCAGCGCTGGCGGCACCGGTGAGCGTGCGGAAACGGGCAGACCCGCCGAACTTGCCTTTGGCAGCTTCCACATCAGCCAGGCAACGCGCACCGCCTGTCTGGGCGCGGACTGTATCGACCTGACCACCGCCGAGTTCGATCTGCTTTGGCTGCTTGCCCGTCACGCCGGCAGCGTTCTGTCACGCGACGACTTGCTGCAGGAGCTGCGTGGCATCGGTTTTGACGGCCTCGACCGGTCGATCGATGCACGGATTTCGCGCTTGCGCCGCAAGCTTGGCGACGACTCCGAGAACCCGACCCGGATCAAGACCGTCCGTGGCAAGGGCTATCTGTTCAGCAAGCATGATTGGCAATAGCCGCAAACTGCTGTCGATCCTCGGGCCGTACACGCCGGCGCCCTGGCGCGAGCACTACAGCCTGTCGCGGCTGTTCTTCAACTTCTACCTGCTGGTCATGGGTTCTTTCGTGGCCATCGCCATTTTTGCCGATTTCGTGATTTCGACGGCGGTCAAGGGCATCACCGACGATTACACCAGCCGTTTCATGCACGGCACCATCGTGCTCATCGAAGACGAACTGTTCCGAAAGCCGCGTTCGAAGTGGCCACAGGCGGTCGCCGCTCTCGACCAGAAGTTTGCCTATCGGCTCGATATCGTCGACCGCTGGACCTTGCATCTGCCGCCGAAACAGGCCGAGAAGCTCGACAACGGCGAGCTGGCCATCGACGCCAAGGGTGACGTTCTCTATCATCGACTCAAGCAGACCTCGCAGGTCCTGGTCGTTGGCCCGATCTCGCCCGACCGCAACCCCGAGTACCACCGGGGCATGCCGCTCGATCTGCGCATCAGCCTGCTGACCTGGAGCCTGATCGGAGTCTGCCTGGCGATTGCAGTCTGGCTCTGGGTCCATCCCGTCTGGCGAGACCTCGAAGCCATGCGCCAGACCACTCGCGCGCTGGGGGAGGGGCTGTTCGANGCGCGCGCGCCAGCGATGCGCAGCAACGCCTTCGGACCACTCGCCGAGACACTCAACGGGATGGCGGAACGCATCCAGCGGCTGATTGCCACGCAGAAGGAGCTGTCGAGCGCCATTTCGCACGAGTTGCGCACGCCCATCGCGCGCATCCGCTTTGCGCTCGAAATGCTGGCCGACTCCGAAGTGCCAGCCGATCGCGAGCGCCTGTGGCGCTTGATGGAAGGCGACCTCGACGAACTCGACGGCCTGATCGACGCCAGTCTGACCTACGCGCGCTTCGGCCGCGAACAACCGGACCTGCAGCTCACCGCCGTCGAGCTGGCGGCATGGCTTGACGAACAGGTCGAGGCCAGCCGCCTGCTCGAAGGCAAGCTAGACCTGCAGGTCGATACCGCGACCCTGCCGTCGATGCTCTACGTCGAGCTCGATCGCCGGACGATGCCGCACGCGATCACCAATCTGCTGCGCAACGCCATGAAATATGCGCAAGGGAAGATCCGCGTCAGCGCGCAGGTCGACGACGAGCAAATCCTGGTGCACGTCGACGACGACGGAATCGGTATCCCGGCCGACGAACGAGAAAGGATCTTCTCGCCGTTCACGCGCCTCGATCGATCGCGCGACCGCTCGACCGGCGGTTACGGTCTCGGGCTGGCGATCGTGCAATTGGTCATGGAACAGCACCACGGCACAGCCAGCGCCGCCGAGTCTCCGCTTGGCGGCGCCCGTTTCACCCTCGNCTGGCCACTGTCACAAAGCGTCACCGAAAGCTGACGCAATGACTGCAGACGAGCCGGCTGCGCGTCACTATCATCGGCCGCTGTTGCTAAATCTGCCGAGAAAGACAAGAAAATGAACGAATTCAAGCTCAGCTGCGAGCAGTTCTTTGCCGCGACGCGCCGACATTTCTTCGCTCGAGAAGCCGCTTGCGCTTGCCCGGGGGGCCCTGAGCAGGAGGACTTTCATTGCGCTGGCTGCGGCGAGGCAGGGCAGCACGCGCCCTTCGCCAACTGAACGTCTTGGCTGAACCGCCCGCCTCTGTACCGATCGCCGAAGGCGTCGGTATTTTCGTCGGGATCGTCGCCTGGGATCTGCTCAGCGCCGGCGAAATGGAACTGCTCAAGGCATTGCTGGTTTCCGCCGGAGGTGCTGCGGTCTGGTATGGCGCGCGCTGCTGGCAGTGCAGTCGCCGCAAGGATCGTTGAAGGCCCGTCGTCGAACGCTTGATGAAGTGGCAGCGCTGGCCCGGTCAAGCACCCGCGTCTCTGTCGCGTCGGCCGGCAAACAAGTCACCCTCGCTGACCGCCCATCGACGACGATGGGCGGTGCATCCCGCAGTATTCAAGCTGCGGGTTTTTTTCGTGCCCGGTTCATGCGCCTTGCTCGCCGGGCTCAATCGGCCGCTGCCGCTGCCGCCGCCGCTGCTGGCAAGCCACCCACCAGTCGCACTTCGCGTTGCGGGAACGGAATCTGGATGCCGTGATCGCGAAATGACCGCCAGATCGCCAGGTTGATCGCTGAGCGGATACTGCCGGTGCCGTTCTGTGGGTCCGAGATCCAGAAATTCAGATCAAGATTGATGCCGCTTTCCGCGAAAGCCATCAACAGCACCTGTGGCGGCGGGTCGGCGAGGACTCTCTGATTTGCCAGCGCGGCATCGTGCATCAGGCGCATGGCAATGTCGAGATCCGTGCCATAGGCGACCTGAACGCTGAGAATGAAGCGCACGCGTGAATCGGTGAACGATTCATTGCGCACGATGTTCGAAACGAGGTACTCGTTGGGGATGATCACTTCGGTTCCGGTCAGCGTGCGCACCACCGTGTAGCGGGAGGTGATCTGGGTCACGACGCCGGTGGTCAGCGGGTCGATGGCCACCACATTGCCGAGGCGTATCGAGCGGTCGAGCAGGATGATGAAGCCGCTGACGTAGTTGCTGGCGATCTTCTGCAGACCCAGGCCGAGACCGACGGCCAGCGCACCGCTGAACACCGACAGGGCGGTGATGTCGATGCCGACGATCGACAGGCTGAGCAACAGGGCGAGTACCGACAGCAGCGCCTTGACCAGTCGGCCAAGAACCACTCTGATGCTGGCGTCGAGGGTTTCCCGAGCCATCAGGCGTGCTTCGATGATCCCGGAAATCCAGAGCGCGACCAGCACGGTCACGCAAATCGTCACCAGGCCGTTGGTCAGCGTCCACAAATCGAGCTTCTGCTTGCCGACGTTGAAGCTTACCTGTTCGAGCATGTCGATCAGTGGTGCCGAAAGTCCGCTGAGATAGAGCGCCAGGCCGATCCAGATGCTGGTGGCGATGAGGCGCTCGGAAGTGGCCAGGAAACTGCTCGGCGCGAAGGCGTGGTGCACGACGTAGATCGCTGCGCGTACCAGCGCCATCGACAGCAGAAGGGGCACCGCCAGATCGAGCAGGCTGACCGGTCCGAGTTCCCAGTGGCGGAAAATCTTGCGCACGATCAGGACCAGCAGCAGCGACAGCAGGGGGAAGGCGATGCGCTTCAGGCTGCCGGTCCCGAATGTTCGCAGCACGCCGTGATCGGCGCTCGAACGCGCGTGTTTCTGCCGCAGCCAGTAGCGCGACAAGCCCCAGGCGACGAGCAGGCAGAGGGCCAGGGCCAGGATTTGCCAGAGGAATCCCGGTTCCTGGATGTCCCGCCAGAGATCCCGAAAAAGCCGCGCAAAAGCAGCCGTGCCGTCGGCAGCCTGTTTTATCGCTTCGCTGGTCGCCTGCTTGGTCGTTTCGTTCATCGCCGCTCCATTGCTGCCGCGTAGAAAGCGTCGGTTCCGTGGCGGTGCGGCAGCAAGCGTAGCTGCTCGCCACAGTCGATGGCAATAGCCTGTTTGGCGAATATTTCCTGCGCCGAGCAGAGGGTAAACTCCGAGTGCTGCTCCAGGAAAGCGCGCACGACGGCCTCGTTCTCCTCCTCGAGCAGGCTGCAGGTTGCGTAGACCAGCCGGCCGCCAGCCTTCACCAGGCTGGCGGCGGCGGACAGAATGGCCGCTTGTCTGGTGCTCAGCTCGGCGATGCTTGCCGCCGTCTGCCGCCACTTCAGGGAGGGGTTGCGGCGCAGGGTGCCGAGGCCGGAACAGGGCGCGTCGACCAGGACGCGATCGAGCTTGCCTGCCAGGCGCCGGATCTTGATGTCGCGCTCGGAATCGATGCGTACCGGATGAACGTTCGACAGCCCGGAACGCGCCAGGCGGGGTTTCAGGCGGGCCAGTCTTTGTTCGGCAACGTCGAAGGCATAGAGCCTTCCCTGCGAGCGCATCAGGGCGCCAAGCAGCAAAGTCTTGCCACCCGCCCCGGCGCAGAAGTCGGCGACCATTTCGCCGCGTCGGGGCTGCACCAGGAACGCGAGCAGCTGGCTTCCTTCGTCCTGTACTTCGATGCTGCCGTCGACGAACAGGGGGTGCTTTGACAGGGCAGGCTTGCCGGCCAGGCGGATGCCGAGCGGTGAATGGCGGCACGCTTCGGCCCTCAGTCCGCCGGCCTGCAGTCGTTCAAGGACCTCCTCGCGTCCGACTTTCAGTGGATTGACGCGCAGGTCCAGAGGCGCGGGCTGGTTCAGCGCGGCGACCAGCGCTTCCATGTCTTCGCCGGCGAACTGTTCGCTGAGCAGCCCATGCAGCCAGTCGGGCAGATCCAGGCGCACAGCCGCCGGCAGCTCGCTGACCTGCACGCCCTTGGCGTGTGCCAGCCAGTGGCTTTCGGCCTCGCTCAGCACGGCGCCAAGNTCGCGCCGGTTCATGCCCTGCAGGCAGGCCAGCGCAGCGAGCAACAAGCGGCGCGAGGTCAGCTCGCCGGCACAGCGCGCTGATAGCGAGCGTTTGCGGCGCAGGACGGTGAACACTGCATCGGCGACGAAGCCACGATCGGCGTGGCCGAGTTCGCGGTGTTGGCGGAAATAGTCGGCAACGACGCGGTCGGCGGCAAGGTCCGAGCGCAACACTTCGGAGAGCAGCTTCTGGCCATGGTGGAAAAGGGCAGGGGTGAAACGGGTCGCGGTAAGTCGGGTCGGGTTGATTCGGNTTTCGGTATGACGCGCGCTCATGGTTCCTCGCTCAATTCGATGGCCGTCGCAGTTTCGACGAAAACGGCGCCCTTATGGTCGGTATGCAGAATTTTCACCGGCAGCAGCGAACGATCGTAGGCCAGCCACACTTCCGTCGGTGAGACGCCAGCTACCCGCAGGTGCAGCGAGCGGAAGTTTCCGGCAGGGGTCTCGACGTCCTCGTCGCCGAGGACTTCGAATCGGTACTGCTCGTATTTCTTGCCCGTGGCCACGGGCATGACCGTGCCGCTGGCCAGGTCGGGGAGCAGTCCCAGCTGGTAATGCAGCGAGAGGAGATCCTGGGCGCCAGCGTCAAGCGCTTGTAGTGGCCGTTGGCCGACGCGCACCTGCATCTGCAGCCAGTCGAATTCGGCCTGCTCGCCCGTTGCGCGACCCTCGCGGCGGGTGGAGAAGCGTTCCGGCACCAGCCCCGCAGCGGTCAGCTTGCCGCGGCTTTCGAGTTCGATGCGCAAGGGCTTGAACAGCGCCACCAGACCCTTGGTTTCGGTCACCGCGGTAATCCGGTAAACGTCGTCGACGACCACCCAATCGTGCGTCGACTCGCCAATCATGAAGCCCTGATCGCCGCGGTCAACGCGATAGCGAATCATCCCGCGCGCCGGCAGCCGCGACGAACTTGGCGCGCCTTCGGCGGTAGTCGAGGGCGTCGCCAGCGCGAGCGGGCCGATCGGCACCGCTGCCGGCCCGGTACTTGGGTTCGCTATCGTCGGCGTGGCGACCGCAGTCGACGAATCGTCTACGTTCAACACGGGTGTGGCCGTCGGTGGTGGAGTGGCGTGCGCTTTGCTGCGCTTCGCCGGTCGCTTTCTCGCCGCCGTCGTCGCGGGTTTCGCTGGCGGCTCGACGGGCGGTTCGATCAGCGGCGCTGGCTTGAGCTCGGCGAGCAGCGGCGGTGGCTCAAGGAAGGGGGGCAAATCGAACTCCGGACCGAAGAGCAACAGGGCATGCGCGCCGAGCGAGGCTGCGACGGCGATGAGCAGGGCGATCGGCATCGGCTGGCCGACTCACCTCGTCGACGTCTGGGGTGCGATCAGTGCGCCGCTGTCAAGCTGTGGCGAGTCGAGGACGACGCGTCCGGCGCACAGACGCAGACGGCCTTCGGAAAACCAGCGTACCGCGAGCGGATAGAGCTGATGCTCCTGCGCCAGGACGCGCGCGGCGAGGGTCTCTTCGCTGTCGCCGTCGAGGACTGGCACGGCGGCCTGGACAATGATCGGGCCGTGATCAAGATCGGGGGTCACGAAATGTACCGTACAGCCGTGAATACGGACGCCTTCGGCCAGCGCTCGGGCGTGCGTGTGCAGGCCCGGAAAGCTCGGCAGCAGCGAGGGATGGATATTGATCAGGCGGCCGTGGTAGTTGCTGACAAAGGCAGCGCCGAGAATGCGCATGAAGCCGGCAAGAACGACCAGGTCGGGGGAAAACGCGTCGATCGCCGTCGCCATGGCGGCGTCGAAGTCGTCGCGCGTAGCGAACTGGCGGTGGTCAACAACGCGGGTAGGTACGCCGCATGCGGCGGCTGTTTCCAGCCCGCCCGCGTCGGAGCGGTTGGCGAGGACGCCAGCGACGCGCACCGGCAGCGTTCCCGCGTCGGCGGCGGCGAGCAGCGACGCCATGTTGCTGCCGCGTCCAGAGATCAGAATGACGACCGATAGCATGCGCAGATCCTAGGCCTGGGCCTCGGTCTTGCGGTGCTGCAGCCAGCCGATGAACAGGGGGATAAGCGAAATGGCGATGATCGCCAGAATTACCAGCGTCAGGTTCTTCTGAATCCACGGCAGATTGCCGAACAGGTAGCCGGCCAGCGTCAGCGAACCGACCCAGCTGATACCGCCGACCAGGTTGAAGAAAGTGAAACGCGCGTAGGTCATGGCGCCAATTCCGGCGACAAA
>Ga0056904_1000839_pt1 | contig 17404 bp, 10 predicted proteins | sample EBPBio172007_DNA_FD_55043 | JGI IMG/M metagenome (GOLD analysis project Ga0056904, IMG submission 55043) | Wastewater treatment Type I Accumulibacter community from EBPR Bioreactor in Madison, WI, USA - Reactor 1_9/17/2007_ DNA | ecosystem: Engineered > Bioreactor > EBPR > Anaerobic-Aerobic >...
CACGAGCGCGGGCGGAACGGCTCAGAGTTCTGGCGATGGTCGGCTTGAGGGACTTGCGTCAGGGTTCGTCGCGGGGTCAGGCGGTATCGAACTCGCAGGACCCGACGGAGGAAGGCGCAACCGATCGGAAGGCGTCAGCGAACACGATCATTCGCAAGCTGAGTCAGGGGCTGTAATCCCCAAAAAGATCAAGGCATTCTGCGGCGATGAGCGGCTAAAAGGAGGCCTCGATGCGGCCGTCGGCGCCTGAACTGCACCGAGCTCCCGCAGGCTTTCGAGTTCTGGCGCAGGACGTGTTGTCCACGCTTCTCGACCGACCCAACGCGTTGTTCGCTGCTGGCAACGCCTCATTCTTGGGCAACGGAGAGTTTCCCTTGCCGGAGGCCCGTCGAAGGCAGCTTTCCACCGCTTGTCCACCGCTTACCCACAGGGTTGCCAGCGCATTCTGTGGACAGGGACGGAGTGTTCCAGCTCTTGCCCAACAAAAGGTCCCACGGACGTTCGCCGCGTGGCGCGGCAAGCCTTGTGTGAAGGTGGGTCTGCCACTGAAGTGCTGTCAGCGATGTTTATCCGATCATTCCGGAAGCGCGCTCGTCGATTGCCTTGATTCCACCGCACTTCGGAAAAGCTGTGCATCCCAAGAACGCGCCTCCGGCGTTTGATCCTTGTTTCGCAATCCGCTTCACCATTGGGCCGCCACAACGGGGACATGTCGGCTCTGCTGAAGGCGTGGGAGTTGGTGCGGATGCCTGCGCGCTGGCTGGAACTCGTCCGGGCAGCGCCATCGCGGGCCGGGCGGCACGGACCCTGTCAATCATGGCTTTGAGTGCTGCGCCATCAATGTGTCGGCACTCCGGCGTAGAATCGCCGCAGCGAACCCGACGGCGACAACAATGAGAAAGAAGACCCCGAACGAACGCGACAGCGATCGTGTCATCTCCCAGGAGAGCGTGACCAGAGGTGGACGATGTCCCGCGGCGAAGCGGGCCCCGTTGGCCGGTCAAATTCCCCCACCTTTGGTCACTTCAAAATCCCCCACCCTGAAGGTCGCGTGACGGAGCAATAGGGCCCCGTTTTTTGGCGCTTTCGGAGTACCCCCGGCAGGACGTTATCTTCCCCCTTCGATTGTTGAAGGGAGTCTGGAGTGAACGTCTTGAAGCCACATCTGCAAAGCACGGTCTTCACCCTGCTGGCCGCCGGAAAGAGCCAGCGCGAAATTGCCCGCATCACCGAAATCGATCGCAAGACGATCCGCAGCCTGGCGCGGCATTTTGCGAGCGAACCGTCAACTTCCCCCGGGGTGGCCACCGGCCCTCCCGGTCAAATTCCCCCACCCCGGCCACCGGCGCCGAGCCGGCCATCAATTTCCGCCTGCGAGCCGCATCGCGCCTTCATAGAGGCGCAGTTACAGCTTCGCCGCAACTTCACGGCGATCTACCAGGATCTCGTCGATCAGTTCGGCTTTACCGCCAGCTATAACAGCGTCAAGCGCTTTGCCGGGACGCTGATCGAGCACGAGCCGGCGCAGTTTGACCGACTGGAATTCGCTCCCGGCGAAGAGGCGCAGGTCGACTATGGCGAGGGGGCGATGACGCTTTACCCTGGCTCCGAGCGCTATCGTCGGCCGCGTTTGTTTGTCATGACCCTGCGCTATTCGCGACGCAGCTTTCGGCGGGTGGTCTGGAAGTCCAGCCAGGAAGCCTGGGCCAGACTGCATGAGCAGGCGTGGCGGTATTTCGGCGGCAGCAGCCAGTACGTGGTGCTCGACAACCTGAAGGAAGGGGTCATCAAGCCCGACCTGTACGAGCCGCAGCTCAACCCGGTCTACGCGGCCGTGCTCGCGCATTACGGCGTCGTGGCCGATCCCGCGCGGGTCCGGGATCCGAATCGCAAAGGCAGCGTCGAGAATGCCATCCAGCATACCCAGAACACGGCGCTCAAGGGCCGACGCTTCGCATCGATCGAGGAGCAGAACGCGTTCCTCGAACAGTGGGAGACGCGCTGGGCGGCGCAACGCATTCACGGCAGCGCCAAACGCCAGGTCGAGGCGATGTTCCAGGAGGAACGCCCGCTGCTCAAGCACTTGCCTTTGCAGGGGTTCGCGTATTTCACCGAGTCGCTACGCACGGTCTGCGACGACAGCTGCGTACGCGTCGACCACAGCAGCTACGCCGCCCGTCCGGCGCGTATCGGCAGCCGCGTCCTGCTCCGCCTGTTCGACCAGCACCTCGAGATCCGCGATTTCCAGTCGCAGGCCTTGCTGCGCACCCACCCCCGGGCGGCCAAGCCGGGCAGCGTGATCTTGCCCGACGAGGAGCGCCCCTTCAATCCGTCACGGGAAACGCGGCGCATCTTGCGCGAGGCCAGGGCCATCGGTCCGGCCACCGAACAGCTGTGCCAGCGCCTCTTTGATCAAGAGGGTCGCGTCGGTCAGCGCCGCCTGTGGGGCATCGTCAGCCTGGCCAGGCGCTACCCCCGTACGCTGATCGACCGTGCCTGCGCGATGGCCATGCACGATGGCGTGTGCAGCCATCAACAGATCAAAGCACTCACCGAGCGCCTGCTCAACGAGGCTCTCGCCGATATCGACACCCCGGTTCAGGGCGAGCTGGCACTGACCCAGGACGACCGCTTGATTCGCGCCACCGAGGACTACGCGGACCTGTTCTCTCTGGGCGCTCGTAACAGCGCTGCTTTGTCACTTCCCCTGGAGGATTCCAAATGAGCATGACCATGAACGAAATCGAACGTGCGCTGCGCGACCTGCGCCTGTCCGGCATTCGCGCCACCCTGGAGACTCGCGTACTGCAAGCGCAGGCAAACCAGGCGCCTTTCCTGGAGACTTTCTCGATGATTCTGCAGGATGAACTGGACCGCCGCCGTTCGCGTTTGCTGGACCGTCGTTACCAGCAGTCTGGTCTGGACGAGCGTGCGACCTTGACGGACTTTGACTGGCGCTTCAATCCGAAGCTGCCGCGCCAGGCGTGCTTCGAGCTGCATACGCTGAAATTCATCGCTGAAGGCCAGAACGCGCTGATCATCGGCAAACCCGGCACGGGCAAAAGCCGGATCGCCAAGGCGGTTGCCTACCAGGCGACGCTGCAAGGCCTGGATGTGCGGGTACTCGAAGCCGACAGTGTCTTTGCGTATTACGGGCTGTGTAGCGGTGCCGATCAGCAGCGGCAGCTGCGTCCCTGGCTCGACGCCGACCTGCTGGTACTGGACGATCTCTTCCTGGCCAGGCGCATTAGCGACAGTGCGGGCGAGTTGCTGCAAACGCTGGTCCATCAGCGCTACAAGGCGCGCCGCAGCCTGGTGGTGACCTCCAACCGGGTGGTCCAGGACTGGGGCAAATATCTGGGCGATAACACGATGGCCAGCACGATTCTCGACCGCCTGATGCATCGCTCGCATCTGCTTGAGTTCGAGGGCCGCAGCTACCGTCTCAAGGAGGCCGCGACGCGCTTCGCACAGCAGCCTTCAGACAGCTGATGCGCCGCTTCGAACCCACGGCCAGCGCTTGGCTTGGCGACCCTTTGCGCTCATCCGCCACGCCTTGGGGCGCTGCCCCAAACCCCGCGTTCGCCACGGGGCAGCCGCCGGGGATGATCAAACCATCCCCGGCAACCGCCAGGAGCGTTGGGTCGCTACGCGCTGTCAAGTGGCTTTCGCGGCATAAACGGGCGGCACGCCGCCCATTTATTCCACGTCCACTGGACAGCGCTGCGCTCCGTTCGGCCAGGATCAACATCACCAATGCGAACCCCTTCCCGTTGAACTCACCACAGCGTTACGCAGTAACGACGCACAAAGCCGTTACTGCGTAACGCACTCTCTGGAGCCACAAATGGCCAAGACAGCCGCTCAAAGACAAGCCGCTTACCGCACCCGTCGCCCTCATGCCGGCGACGACGGCAACGGCGAACGCCGTCTCAATCTGTGGATCAGTACCCGCACCGCTTTGGCCATCGACCGATTGGCCCGTCGTTACTGCGTAACGAAACGCGAGCTCATCGAGCGCTTGCTCCTCGCCGAGGATGATCGCCTCATAGCCACCCTCGATATGGATTCGCCCGACTGGGATCAGTACTTCAACCGCGCTTCCGTTACTGCGTAACGGCCTGGTAATCGATCAAGAACGGCGGGTCAAAAAACCGACCCGCCGTGACCGACTGCATTACAATTTCTACGGTCCTGCCTGGGGGAATTTGGGTGACCATAAGTGGGGGATTTTGAAGTGACCAACGGGGAAGCGGGTCCTTAAGTTCTTCCCCTCCACGCCTCTGTCAGTGGAAGCCAAGACCGTGGCCGCAGATGCCTGACGCCGATCTCGACAGCCTCATGCGCTTGGCGGCCTTCGAGCACGTGGGAAAGCTCAGCGAAGTTCACGATCACCTAACTGCGGTTCATCTCGTGCCGGGCTTCATCTTTCAAGGCGAACGCATCCCACTCGTTAACCCACAGCGCGGCATCTTCAAACCAAGACAGATGCGCTTCCTGTTATCGATCAAGACCGTATTTCCGAGGCCGGGCGGTCGGATCTGGTACGACGACCAGCGCGAGGTACATCGGCAGATTTTCGAAGGTGATGATGCGATTGACTACGCGTTCATGGGCGAGAATCCGGACGCGGCCGACAACCGCTGGCTCCGTGAGGCGTTCGAGAGCCAGGTGCCGGTCATCTACTTCCTCGGTATCGCGCCTGGTCGCTACCAGGCGGTATTCCCGGCCTTCGTTTCCGGTTGGGACGCTAGCGCATTGAAGGCGCGCGTCGCCTTCGGCGTGCCAGATCAGGAATCGCTCGCGCCACCCGCGAATGCTTTAGAACGTCGCTATGCGCTGCGCGCAGTAAAGCAGAGGCTGCATCAGGCCTCGTTCCGCGAAGCGGTCATCACGGCTTATGGTGGCCGCTGCGCGTTGTCCGGCTTGCCCGAATCATTGCTCCTGGACGCCGCCCACATCGTCGCTGACAAGGACCAGCGCTTTGGTCAGCCGATAGTGCCCAACGGCATTCCGCTATCGAAGATTCACCATGCAGCGTTCGACGCCCATCTGATTGGCATCGACCCCGATTACCGGCTCCATGTCTCCGAAAGACTACTGATCCAGCATGACGGTCCGATGCTCGAAGCCCTAAAACGGCTGAACGGCGGGACGATCCACCTGCCAAGTCGCCTCGAAGATCGACCCGACCGAGACCGGCTAGCCCTACGATACGAGCGCTTCAAAGCGGCGGCTTGAACTGGCGGACACGGCGTGCTCCCCCGCCAAACAGAAATTTCGCGTGACGTAGCTCTCTCAACCCAATCACACGCCGCAAACCGCCATCCAGCCCAAGTCATTTTATCCAGCAGAAGACAATGGCTTGATAGCTCTGCACTAAATTCGCGAAGTCACGAGGTTTCGAGAGAGCGCTCCGTAAGAACGCAGAAATGACATTTGTGTGGTAGCGAGGTCAACAAGTATAAACGACAAACCCCGCGGAACATGGCGTTCAGCGGGGTGTCCGTTTTTTGTCGCAGAGCTTTGCTGCGACGTTCCTGGCGGGCCAGAACGTACGCAAACCAAAACACTCTGGTGTGGGGGTGTCTTGGTGCTGCTTCCCATTTGTGGCCCCTTCGGCCGGCGGGTAGCGTGGTCGAGCAAGCGTCGATTGATGGCGCCGACAGGGCTGTGAGCTACCGCCGATTACCCATCGGTCACCCAAAATAGGACGATGGCAGAAGCCGCCGTCGGCGATCAAAAAAATCTCCAATTGGAAAGCGGCCCTTCCCCTTGCTACGCCCTTGCTGTTCTGCTAGATAAGTTGTACGTTTCGTCATAATAAGAAATAAGAATTGGGGAGGGCGGTACCGTGCGGGAGGTAAGGCGACCAGCGTCTCGCCCATCGCGTCTTGGTGCAGCTGCTTACCTTGGTGCGTGCCCCGAGTTTACGGCGACTATCGTGCGTGACCTTTTGCCACGATTCCTCCGGCTTCAGTTTCCCTCTCCGATTGCAGCCTTTTGTCTTTGGCGCCCACCTCTCGCCACCGATTGCTCGCGGCCCCCTCTTTACGGCTGCTCGTTGTGGAGCCAAACGCGTTTAAGCACTGCCTCAGTGAAACGGTGCGAGCGTGCAAGTTCGCATCGTGAGAGACGCGAATGACCGTGCAGAATAACGAGGCGCTGCGCCTCTGGCTCTGGCTTACACAGGCAGAAAAAGGCGTAAGAAAGGCCATCCGGCAGAGCGATGCCCCCTTCCTTGGCCTGTTAGGCGAGACGCTCACCGAGGGAATACGATCTGCGATCACGAAGGCACTGGTGGCCAACCCTGGCGTGGAGGGCTATGTCCAACAACTTGCCAAGTATCCCGCACTGTTCGCGGTTAATCTGACGTCGTGTGTGATGTGCGGCATGGGACAGGGCGGGCACTTTGCACTCTATCCCCACATCCGCAGTGCTTTGGGCATGCACCGAGAACCAAGCCAAGCGGAGCGTGAATGGCTTTGGCGGGCTTTCCGCAAAGCCATCATCTCCTTGGGTCTGGAACCTTCACCGCGCACCTCTGGCTCACACTTTATGGTGGACGAGTATCTCCGCCAGGCAGGGGTGCCGCTTGAGTGGGTCGAAAGTCTGGCGGAGCGGATGCTCCGTTTCGCGAAGAGACTGGGCTTGCCGGATGACGATGATCCTGAGGAGATCACTAATTGGCAGAATGCGCTGGATACATGGCTGGGAGCGCCGTTCAGCCAGACCGCGCGCAAGGCCTTGGCTCTGGATCGACAGGGCTATTACATCAGGGCATTCCTACGGGTGCAGACGGCCGGCGGCCAGCCAGCAGATCCCGGAAACAGTCTTGAAAGGAGGATGGCCAACGCCTTCGCGCATGGCGATTTACTCCCGAGGCGCCGTGCCGGTTTGCCACATGTCTTGCTCCACAATGGATTTCTCGGAGTGTTTCTTCCATGTGCCGAAGAGCAGGAATGGTCGATAGACGTCGACGACGTCGCGCGCTTGTATCGAACCGATGCGGAAGATCGATTCATTCCCATACGTGAGGTGTTGCCCCGCGAGTTGAATGTTCGCGCTGTGGCCACAGGTCAAAAGTTCCGCGTGTGCTTGTGGGAAGATGACAAACGCAATCGCCTGCTGTTCTTCGCGGATACTGGACGATTGGCAGGGCGGGGTCAGCTTATGCAGACAGAGCCGCTGTTACTGCCGCCTGGAGGTTATACGGTATTGGCTCGTTTTGCGCCTTCCGGGGTGGAAGTAGAAGAGCTTGTCGACGACCCGCGAGTGGTCTCGTTCCACCTCCTGCTTGAGCCTGGTAAGACCTGTGCCCTCACCAACGGCCCGGCGCGCTTGGACGTCCATGCGGAATGCGTTCCTCTCATTCGCTGGATGGGTGGTTTTCGCACCAGTCGGGAGGGTGTGGACTTTTGGTATGGCTCGGTCGATGTAATGGTCGAGCTGCCCGGTGAATGGCTCGGCGAAGGTGTCACCTATGAGTTGACGATGAGTCCTGGTGAGAGCGGTGTGTCGCAAGTGGTTCCGCTCAAGTTTGATCGCTCCGGTCAGTGCAAAGTCAGTGTGACAGATCAGGCAGTGCCCGCCGCTTGGAAGCCCGGGCTCATGCGTTTGGTATTGGAACTCAAGCGTTCCGGTGAGGCACGGATTCTGTTCCGCACAGCGACATTGGTGTGGCTCGGTTTGCGGGAAATCCGCGGGGGGCTGCGCTTTCGCTGCACGGAGTGGCCAGAAAACCTGAAACTCGACTTTGGTGAGAACCTTGAACGCCGCGGAACCGACTTGGTCGTCAAGGATGCCTCAGCGCGCGGTGTTCGTCTGGTGTTTTCGATGACGAAGACCCGCCAGCAAAGCCTGACCTGGAACGTGCCCGGCGTGTTCGTGGAGGTGGAGACGGTCACCGAAGGTGGTGTGAGCAACCGCGCTCGGCGCCCCCTGGGTAGTACTGAAGCCGTGTCTCTCACGACAGCCAAGCAGATCGTCGTGATCGCCAGTGAGCCCGGTATTTTGCGTTTGGGCGAGTGGTTTCAATGGAGGGATTTCTCACGCAAGTCGACCAGTCTATTGCCCGCAGCGTTTCTGGCGAGTCGCCTGACGCCCCAGTCGAATACGCTGGTGTACGAGAACGAGATTACCGGTACGTCGCTGGAATTACTGCGCCTGACGCAGCCGCACGAGGTGAGCGAATTCTGCGCTCGGGTGCAGGGAGGGCAGTTCGTAATCCGGCTGCATATGTCCGAGCCTGTCGATGCCGTCTCTGTGCGGGCGATGGAGCTTCTGTCCAATGACGATGACTGTTTCACCTTGCAAGCCAGCGCCAGCGAATTGGTAAGCACCCGCTTTGGCCGTGCTCGGCTGATGGTGCTTGATGGGAGCGAAGGTGGTTATACGGCCTTTATCTTTCTCAACCTTGACTACTGGCCGAGAGGCGCCTGGCTGTTCAATCTGGATGCCCAGATCAGAGGCGTCTGGGGACACCTACAGAATAGCCGACAGGACCTGTTTGCTGCGGGCTTGTTATTGGCGCAAGGCGGTCAAGAGCTTTCCTCAAGGGCCTGGCTGGAGGAGCTCGATATCCTTGGAGACCGGCAAGCGCGCGATCTCCTGATGGGGATCCATGCCGCGCTGCAGACTTGTTATGCGCAGGAAGCTTGGAACGGAATCACTTGGCTAGGGGACGCATGGAGATCTCTCGCCCTGCGCTGGAAGGGGCGCGAGAAGGAAGTCTTGCCTACCTTGGTGGACATGACGACGATGCGTCCACCAGAAGATTCGTCACCAAGCTGGTTACCGCAGTTGTACATTGCTGCTGCCTTGCCTGGCCTTTTCGCCTTGTCGGCGAGGGAATACACACGGGTGAATGAGAAGCCATACCCCATCCCCCGGGCACTGCGAGCGATGGGGGAGATTGCCGCTCAGTGGCCGGCTGTTTTTCCCGACCTGTTGCACATTTCTGCTGCCGCCGCGTGTGCCAACTTCCCCGCAGTCGTGGGACAGGGAGCAAGGCCGCTGGGGTTCGATCCGCGGCGATATGTCGAAGCGATGCACGCCGTGCCAGAGATTGAGTACATCTATAAGTTGGGGGACGAAGACGTGGTTCCTGGGTCTGGAGACTATCTGGGGCCATACCATTACCGGTATGCCTGGCGCTCACTGGAAGCCGTCTACGACCGTACGTTGGTCGGCAATGACATCTGCCGCGGCCAGGGAATCGGGTTGGCGCAACACGTCCATCGGGCAATGCCAGTTTTGCACGGAGAACGAGTTCCGACTGCTTGGCGTGGCAAGTCTCCACACATCGACGCATGGGCAACCAATCCCGATGCGATCGTTGAAGATCACGTGCTCCAGAGACGAGAAAACCTCAACCATATTGCCCACCTTCTGGCGGGATTGGCTCTTGCTTGCCGTCGGGAAGCCCGTATTCCCGGGGCGCTGGAGAGTTACTTGAATCAACTGCACCAAGCCGGCATCCCGCTAGGAGCGCCGCTGACCTTTCTGTGTCAGATTGGCGAAGCGTTGTTCGCCTACTACCTGTTGTTATGGCAAGTGGTTCTAAAGACTGAACACTGAACCTGCAGGAAAAAGAATATGAGCGAAGCCAATCCTATTACCTTGGTTGACGAACTTAAGGCGGTGCTGGAACGCTATATCGCCACCACACTGCCGATCAGCCGCCGCTACCCTCGCCTGGCTGTGCGTTTTCGCGACGAGCTGGCTAAGCAGCACTTGGTTGAAGGTCCCTATGTGGAGGCCTTACCAGATTTCGAGAAGGGCCAAACTCTCGCAGAACTGACACGGGGACAGGGCGGCTTCCTCCACAATGCCCTTGCCACCTTGCCGACCGCCGCGCGTCGTCTGCACCTGCACCAGCAACGCGCCTTGGAATTCGCCGTGCGCGATCGGAAAAACCTCTTGGTGGCCACTGGTACCGGCAGCGGCAAGACCGAGACCTTCCTTTTTCCGATTGCCGATGCCTTGCTTTCCGATCCAGAATCGGACCGGCCGGGGGTGCGGGCGCTACTTATCTACCCGATGAACGCGCTAGCAAACGACCAGCTTTACTATCGTATTGCGCCGCTATTCGGTGGGTATTTGAAGGACCATGGCATCACGTTCGGGCGGTACACGGGCCAGGTAAAGGCGCGAACCACCCGAAACGAAGAAGAAAACCGTTTGTGCAACAACCAAAAGCTGATGCGTGCATTGGGGGACCCTGACCGTATCCCGGCCAACTGGCGCCTTACCCGCGAGGAGATGCTAAACGATCCGCCGAAGGTGCTGATCACCAACTACGCCATGCTTGAACACCTGCTTTTGTTGCCACGCAATGCCCGGCTGTTTTCCGCCGATGCCTTGCAATCCATCGTCCTGGATGAGATTCACACCTATAGCGGTGCGCAGGCGACGGAAGTCGCTTTCCTGCTACGTAAACTGAAAACCCGGCTCAGTATTGAAAGACCGTTGCAGGTTTTTGGCACCAGTGCAAGTTTGGCGGAGGGAACAGACGATGCGGGGCGGCTTAAGATCGAACAAGCGCTTAAGCTTTTCGCCCGCAGTCTGTTCGCCGAAGAAGTACATGAGGTCGTGCGCGGCAAGCGGATTGTCCATGAGCGTTTGCAGCGGCCTGTCGCGGACGAGTTTTCACTGTCGAGTGCTGATTGGATTTCGCTTGGGAACGTACTGGAAGAGGTGTCGCGCCTGCACGAACACCAGCGCTCCACAGATACCTGGAATGACTATCTGGCTGCACATGCGCTGTTGCGTCCGGAATTGACGGGCATCGCTGGTCTCGCTCTTGGCCCGTTTCTCGAACGGTGTTTTTCGTCAAACCTGGAAGTGCGCCGAGTGGCCACAGTACTTGATCAAGCTGGGGTCAAAGACTTCCGCGAATTGTCGAAGCGCGTGTTCAATTCGCCGGTCGAGCCCTCGAATGATGTTGAGCGTTACAAGGCGCTTAGTGCGGTAATTCGCATGGGCATGTTGGCGCGTGCCGATGATGACAGCTTCCCCTTGCTACCCGGGCGTTATCACATCGCTGTGAACGGTATAGAAGGTATCGCCATTCGCCCCAGTAACGAGGATGAAGGCTGGCAGGACATTAGGGTTGCTCGGCACCATCATGACGACCGACATGGCTACTTCTATCCTTTGCTGGTCTGCCGCAAGTGCGGCCAACCCTTTATGGAAGGTTTCGAGGAGGGTGGGCGGTTACACCATCGGCGTCCAGACCAGGCAGACGCCAAAACTGAGCGGCGCGTGTTCTGGCTGGGCAGACCCACCGGTCACGTGGATGACGAGGAGGATGAAGCCGACGAGGCAGCATCTGACCAATACCTGCGTTTTTGGTTGGACCCCCTTACAGGGGTGTTAGCAGCCGGTGACGGTGCCATAGCTATCTATGCCATCCAGACCGACAAAGACGAAGAAGAGAAAACGTGGTACGTGAGCAAGTGCCCGGCCTGTGGTGGCCGAGTTTCCGGGGCAGAGGCCGAGATTGTGACGCGCATGCATCCAGGAAATGAAGCCCTGGGCAGCGTGGTGACGCAGCGGGTTCTCGAAGCCCTGCCTGGCCACGAGGTTGACCACAGTGACCCACGCCCAGCGCAAGGGCGCAGCCTGCTTTCGTTCTCCGACAACCGCCAGGATGCAGCCTTCTTTGCCCCATATTTTGAGCGCACGGCGGCCGACCTGGCCTTGCGCAGCACTATTCGACAGGTGCTGAAGGAACGTGAGCACCCTCTGGATGCCCGTGGCATGGCCGATCAAGTTTTTCAGCACTGGCAACGGGATGGGCGCCAACCCCTTCTCCTTGATGCCAATGGAGAGCTAAGGACCGATCGCCAGGACGTGGTGAACTTGTTGCTCGGGGCCATAGGCGCTGAGTTTTGTACCCCTGCTGGTAGGCGCAATTCGCTGGAGTCCTTAGGCGTCGCACGGGTCACGTATGAGCCCGGCCGTCTTCGCGCTTTGCACCAGAGAGTGCTTTCTTTTTGGCCAGAATCCCTTCCCAAAGACGATGCCAGCGTCGAGGCTCTGATCCACCTTCTGCTAGAGAATATCCGTCGGGAAAAAGCACTCGCCAAGTTCTATGGTGTGGACCTCACGGATGTGTTCATCTGGGGTAACTACAACCAGCACCGCAGTTTCGATATTCAAGGGGGGGATGCGGCGGTCAGGTTCAAGTGGTTGCCGCCCCAGAACCAGAAGCGACATAACCGGCGTACTTGGTACCTGATCGAACAATTGGGGCTGGAACGGGAGCCGGCGTTTACGTTTCTGCGCCAGTTTTGGGAGGCCCTGCTCAAACCCGGCGTAATGTTATTGTCAAGGTATAACCCTGGCTTTGCTTTGGACGGGGAGGCAATACGGATAGCCAGCGGCGGCACACGAGCGCTTTTTGTATGCAAGAGCTGTGGCTTACGCCAGGCGCATGTTCTGAAGGGGAAATGTTCGGCATTCCATTGTTGCGGAGAAGTTGACGAGATCGGTGCGCAGGAGCGGGATACGATGCGCCAACGCAATCACTATCTGGCTTCTTACGAGGAGGATAACCACGTCACAGTCCGGGCGCGTGAGCATACTGCCTCGCTGTCAACGGACCTGCGCGAGTCGATCGAGAAGGAGTTCTCAGAGGGGCGAATTAATGTGCTCTCTTGTACAACAACGATGGAAATGGGTGTAGACCTCGGAGACCTGGAAGCGGTAATCAACCTCAACGTGCCGCCAGGGATTGCAAATTATCAGCAGCGCACGGGCCGTGCTGGGCGCCGCGCCCAGGCGGCGCCGTTCTGCGTCACATCTGCTCGTAACACCAACTATGATCAGTCCGTGTTTTGGGATTTCAGTCGCTATCTAGGGTCTCAACCTGGCACCCCGTTTATTCACCTCGACAACCCGGAACTGTTCTGGCGTCACCAGCAATCGGTGCTCTTGGCGCACTACCTGCGGCAGAAGATCGTTGACCAGGAGATCAACGCGCCCTCCTTGGAACACTTGTTTGGAAAGGCATTCGGCACGGCTGAACTAAGCGCATTCACAGATGAGCTCATGCATTGGATGGAAAGCGATGCGGGTAGGCAGGCGGCGAAGGAGGCAGAAGCCTTGCGACTTCGGCTGCCGGAAACGCTGAGACATATCGGGGCCAGTGGCGAGGAGTTGGCGCAGCGGTTCCTCTCCAACCTGCGGGAGTTTGCCGAAGTCGTCAAAGAACGTTTCGAAAAATACACTGAACGAATGACAGAATCTGCAGCGGGGGGGGATTTCACGAAGGCAGGGTATTGGCAGCGAATGCGTGAAGACTACATTGGCCAGTTGCTAGTAAACCAACTCTCAAGTCGCGGGTTAATCCCAACGTACAGCTTCCCGGTGCATTCGCTAAGCCTGGAAGTGACCCAGGAACGCCAACAGCAAGGATGGGGCGTCACAGATGTCGCACTCTCTCGAGATGCCAGCCAAGGCATCAGCGAGTACGCGCCGGGCGCCGAGGTGGTGGCGAATGGACGAATCTGGACCAGCCGCGGCCTGGCACATTATCCCAAGGCCTTCATGCCGGAACGCTGGTACATGGCTTGTCCCGAATGCTTTCATGTGGACATTGCGGATTCCAAGGAAGAGCTACCGCCCGCTTGTTCCAATTGCGGGTTGGTCGAAGGACGGCGCAAACGAATATTCATTGAGCCGCATGGGTTCGTCACGAGCTATGCCGAACGCAAGGGGCGCGATCCTGGTAGCAGCCGGCGCAGGGTGAAAGCAGCAGATGAGGCACGGCTCATCGCATCGCCGCGCGACGATGCCTTTGGGAAGACTGAACTACCCTTCCTGCGTACCGCATTGCTGAACGCGCACGAGCGAGAAGCTGATTCTCTTCGGGGGACAATGTTTATTGCGAACCGAGGAGTGTATGGCGAGGGCTATTTCCGTTGCAAACTGTGCAACTTTTCAGAACCGAGAAAACCTTCTGTCAACCCCAGGCCGGCGCGAGGGAGAAGAGCGGCGAACGCGGGCAATGGCCTGACGAACAAGCATGAGGATCCAATGACGGGGTTGCGTTGCCGGAATGAGCAGATGTCTCGCTTTGGCCTCGATTTCGTTCACCGCTTTGACACCGATGTTCGCTTGTTCAGGTTCCTTCAATCATTGCCCAATCCGAAAGACGTTGAAGTTACCCCGCGCCGTTTCCACGAACGCATAGCGCGTACGATCTCCGAAGCATTACGATTGGCGGTAATCAATCTCTTGCAGCTTCAGCCCGGAGAGGTGCGCGCCACCTATCGGCTTTATGGCACGGTCGGCAATACGCTGGAAGTTGTTCTGTACGATGCAGTACCCGGTGGTGCGGGCTACTGTGCACGCATTGGAGAAGCGGGGTTTTCGTTTGACGCACTGCTTCGCAAGGCAGGTGAACGACTCGATTGCCCGGTTCAATGCGATAGCGGTTGTCGGTCATGTCTATGCGACTACGGTAATCAACGCTTCTGGGACAGCTTGGAACGTGTGGAGGCGCTCGAATGGCTTGCTTCCTTGCTCGATCCAAGCAAGGAACAATCCGCTCCGGGAGCCTATGTGCCTTGGGGCACTCCGAGCCTTTCCGGGCTAGGCGAAAGGCTAGCGAATCATGACGAGATTCATTTTGTCGCCCGTAACCTCGTCGACACCAGTGGTTACTCCGAAGACAGCCTCTCGTTGCTTCTGAAATGGCTGCAAGCGGGCAAGACGTTGCATGTTCATCTAGTTAACAAGTTGGATGAGAAGCCCAAGGCACAAGCTCCGTTGGCGATTTATCGCCATTTGAATCCCTATGTGCAGGAAGGTCGCTTACGCCTTTATCAGATTGGGGGCGACCTGGACTGGAGTGAACTTCCCAGGATCTTCGCCGGCACAAGTGTTGGGCTACCGGTCATGCGCCAGCATTTCGCGGTGCAGCCTTTGCTGGAGAGCCTGATTGCCGTGCCAGCAGAGACTGGCGTTGTGGACATAGAACTCGGGCACGTTTTGCGGAGACTCACCGAGTCAGCCATTCCCTTGTCCAAAGATGTTCTCCGAGAAGGCGATCGCATGAGCATGTGGGAACTTCATGTTGGTGCGCCGCGTGAACTAAAGTCCATCTTTTCTCCCGTGGTAAACGCTTACGTCAAAGACATGATCGTGCGTGATCCCTATTGCGGTGCAAAGCTCAACCGGAACAAGCTTCAAAGTTTCCTATCCGAGATGAAGTGCTTGGCTAAAAACATCGAGCACTTGGCGGTGCATTGCAAGGAGTGTAGGGAGAAGGACGGTTACGTGGAGTTCTACCTTGATGTCGAACGTCACGTCGACACGCTTATCACCGCCATCGGTATCAACAACCGTGATGTCACGGTGGCCCCGTTGAAGGGCGGTGGGCGTAGTTTCCATGACCGCGAGGTAGACATTACGACCGTCTCAGACGATGGCTGCGAGACCACGCATCGGTTCTTTCTTACAGGCGGCATCGACTATCTGATGGATCAGAGGACCGCAACCAGGGTTTTTCATGTACAGATTTGAAGTTGTGAGTGTCTGAACCGCGGGTTCATGCTGGTTCCACGAACGCCGCGGAATCGCTGCGGGACGAATTCACCGCACGGCTCACCGGGTAGGCGATCATGCCTTCTGATTCGGCGGGGTGAAGCAATTCCCGCAAGTGGTCTGAATCAGTGTTGCCCGGGTCCAGCTGCGTATTCCACACCAATATAGTTACTCAACCAAGTGTGAGCAGGGCCAGGGGTAACTGGGCTCTATGTCGTTTGGTGTGGACGAGGCCGCCGGCCACCGCTGCTAGCCGAGGTGCTCTGCAACCCGGAGCGGCGGTCTTGCCGGCGTTGAGAGCGCGGTCAAGGGTGGGCCTAGCCCGGCGATACGTGCCCTTGAGCGCGTCAGAAACACCAATAAGCTGATGGACTTGAGGCTGGTTGGCGGCTTTGTGCGACCAGCTGTGCGCGGCAGCGTGAATTTCGGTGGAATTGGGCTGTTTGAAATTCGGGCGTGAGGAGTAGCCGTGAGAGCGGCAATTGGCGGTTCAGTGTGGTCGTTCGAGCGATAGATCGGGGTTTCGATGCGGGGGTTTCGGCACGGTGGATCTGGCCAAAGAGGGGCGAACTACCGTTTGTTACGCGGTAACGCGAGGTACTGATCGAAGGCCTCGTCGCTCATCGCCCGTGTGATGACCTGATCGGCGTCGAGAATGAGCTTTTCGAGGAAGGCCCGTCGAGTCATCCCGGTGTGGCGGGCCAAGCGACTTAGGGCGAGAGCCGTCGCGGTCGAGACCCAGGTCTGCAAGCGGCGTTCGCCGTTTTCACCGGCGCAAGATCGCCTGGCGCGATAGGCCCGTTGTCTTTCCGCGGAAGTCGTTGCCATGAGCGCTCGCCCGTTACCGCGTAACGCCGCCCGGATTGGCGTCGGCGAACGACGGGTGAGAACAGATCGACCGGCAAACGGCCCAAGTCATGCCTCGATCTGGTCCTTCATGCGATAGCTTTTGCCCTCGATGATGACGGTTTCGGCATGATGGAGCAGCCGGTCGAGGAGCGCCGAGGTCAGCGTGCTGTCGTGGTTGAAGATTTCCGCCCAGTGCTTGTAGGCTTTGTTGGTCGTGATGACCAGGGCGCCGCGCTCATAGCGTTCGCTGATCACCTGGAAGAGCAGATCGGCGCCATGCTTGTCGATCGGCAGATAGCCAAGCTCGTCGACGACCAGCAATCGTGGCTGCAAATACTTGCGCAGCTCGCGCTTCAGGCCACCCTGCGCCTGCGCGGCAGACAGCGAGTTGATGATATCGACCGCCGTGGTAAACAGCACCGGGTAGCCGCGCAGACAGGCGGCGTGTGCCAAGGCGATACTGAGATGGCTCTTGCCCAGGCCGACATTGGCAATGAAGATCACATTGTGTCGACGCGCGTTTAAATTTGACCACCTGTGCGCGTTGAATTTTGACCAGGGGTGATAGCCGCCTGACATAGGCGGGCTTGTGGATAAGTGTAGCCCAGAATGTCAGAAGGAGTGAGCGCCGCCGGATGCGTTGGGCAAGCCGTGGAGGGCGAAGCCCGGAACGGATTGCCCAACGCGGCACCACTCAGAACACGTCCTGCTCATTGGCTTTACCTCGCCGACTGTCTTCTCTCGCCTTGATTCGCGACCTGGCCGTCGCCGTACTGTGTCGGAAACGGAACGACTCATTGCCCGTTTCGACGATATGGCAGTGATGCGTCAGCCGGTCGAGCAGCGCGGTGGTCATCTTGGCGTCGCCAAACACGCTGGGCCACTCGGCAAAGGTCAGGTTTAATGCGGAGTTGAAGATTATGCAGAGCCCCTTGGTCAGAGGCTCTGATTTGATGCTATTTCTTGGGCTGTTGGCTGCGCATAAGGGAGCGGGTCTTGA
>Ga0056904_1000862_pt1 | contig 16872 bp, 18 predicted proteins | sample EBPBio172007_DNA_FD_55043 | JGI IMG/M metagenome (GOLD analysis project Ga0056904, IMG submission 55043) | Wastewater treatment Type I Accumulibacter community from EBPR Bioreactor in Madison, WI, USA - Reactor 1_9/17/2007_ DNA | ecosystem: Engineered > Bioreactor > EBPR > Anaerobic-Aerobic >...
CCGCCCCCGCCGCTCCAGCCTCCGCCCCCGAAGCCGCCGCCCCCTCCGAACCCACCGCCGCCCCAGCCTCCGCCGCCACCGCCCCAGCCACCCCAATCGCGATGACGGGCGTAGGCACCCCGTGTCGACACCGAGGCCAGCCCATACAGCAGGCCGAAGACGCCCGCGATGCCGGCCGGAATCAGCGACGACAGCAGCAGCGCCACGCCCGCCGCGGCGCCACCGGTGAACAGGCCGCGCAGCCCGGCCGGCGCGCGGCCGAACATGCCCCGTACCACGGTCGCCACCACGAACGCGGCGAACAGCGCGAAGAGCCAGTCGCCCCCGGAACCGTCGCCTGTCGTCGACCGGTGCGTGCTGACGGGTGCCGGCAGCGATTCGCCATCGATCAGCTTCACCAGCACGGCCGTGGCGTCGGTGACGCCGCCCGCGTAGTCGCCGGCACGGAACTTCGGCACCAGGTATTCCTGGATGACGCGGTTGGCCACGGCGTCGGGAACGGCGCCTTCCAGTCCGTAACCGGTATGGATGCGCACCCGCCGGTCGTCCTTCGCCACCACCAGGATCACCGCGTCGTCCACGCCCCGGCGCCCCAGCTTCCACTGGTCGAACACGCGCTGGCTGTAGTCGAAGATGTCCTCGGGCTGCGTGCTGGGCACGATCAGCACCTGCAGCTGACTGCCCTTGCGCTGCTGCAGCGCCAGCGCCTGCTGCACCAGCTGCTGCTTCTGTGTGGCTTCCAGCGTGCCGGTGATATCGACCACCGGCGAATCCAGCGCCGGAATGGCCGCCAGCGACTGTGCCCAGGCCGGCGCAGCAACCAGCAGCAGGCACAACGCCAGCGCGCGCAGCATGACGGCGATGGCCGTGGCTCAGTTGTCCGGGGACGGAGCAGGCGGCGGCGTGGGGGCCTGCGGTGCGGCCGGCGGCGGCGTGCCGAAGTCGACGGCGGGAGCCTCGGAAATCGCCGCTTCGTTCTCGACGGTGAAGTTCGGCTTCTCCTTGGCGCCGGTGAGCTTGGCGGTGATCACCTGCGGGAACTGGCGGATGTAGGTGTTGTAGTCCTGCACCGTCTGGATGTAGCGGCCGCGAGCGACGGTGATGCGGTTCTCGGTGCCTTCCAGCTGTGCCTGCAGATCACGGAAGGACTGGTCGGACTTCAGGTTCGGGTAGTTCTCGGTGACGACCAGCAGCCGATTCAATGCACTGGACAATTCGCCCTGCGCCTGCTGGAACTGCGCCAGCGAAGCGGCATCGTCGGCGTTCACCTGGATCTGGCCCACCCGCGCGCGCGCATTGGTGACGTCGGTCAGCACCTGGCGTTCCTGCTGGGCGTAGCCCTGCACGGTCTTCACCAGATTGGGGATAAGGTCCGCACGGCGCTTGTACTGGTTCAGGACTTCCGACCAGCCGGCCTTCACCGCTTCGTCCTTCTGCTGGATGGCGTTGTAGCCGCAGCCCGACAGCAGCGCGACCAGCACGACGAGCAACCACAGACGCGACACCTGACGCATGGCACGGCACTCCCTTGGGCGGACGTGCCGATTCCAGCACCTTGCCCATGAAGGCGCAAGCTGCACGCACGCACTGCGGGAAACGCTTCGTTAGGCCTTCGTGAAAAAGGAAGGGCTCCCGAGGGAGCCCTTCGCGACACCAGGAGAGAAGCGCGGCGCTATTCGCGCAGCATGCGCACGCTGGCGCGTTTCTTGGCCCACAGGTTCAGGCACTCGACCACCGCCGAGAAGGCCATCGCACCGTACAGGTAGCCCTTCGGGATGTGCAGCTCGAAACCATCCAGCAGCAGGTACGCGCCCACCGCGACAATGAAGGCCAGCGCCAGCATCTTGATGGTGGGATTGTTGTCGATGAACTGGCCCAGCGGGCGCGCCGCCAGCAGCATCACCGCCACGGCCAGCAGGATGGCCGCCACCATCACCGGCGTGTGATTGGCCATGCCGACCGCCGCGATCACCGAGTCCAGCGAGAACACGATGTCGATCACCGCGATCTGCGCGATCACGCCGGCGAACGACGCGGCCGGACGCGTGTGCACGTCCTCCGAATCGGGCTCGCCCTTCACCAGTTCCAGGATTTCCTTGGTGCCCTTCACCAGCAGGAACACGCCGCCCAGGATCAGCACCAGGTCGCGCACCGAAATGCCCTGGCCGAACAGCGTGAACAGATCCGACGTCAGACCCGCCAGCCAGGCCAGCGTCAGCAGCAGCATGATGCGGGTGATGCAGGCCACGGCGATGCCGAACTTGCGCGCAACTTCGCGCTGGTGCGGCGGCAGCTTACTGACCGCGATGGAGATGAAGACCAGGTTGTCGATGCCCAGCACGATCTCGATCGCACTCAGCGTGACCAGCGTGATCCACACCTGCGGATCGGTAAGCAATTCCATCATCGGGGAGTACCTTGGTTCAGATCAGGAGTTCACAGATAGCGCGGCGCGAGAATCAGCGCCCAGCACAGCAGCACGTTCATCATCAACACGAACACCGCCGCCGAGCCCATGTCCTTGGCGCGGCCGGCCAGTTCGTGGTGTTCCGGGCCGTAGCGCTCGATCACCGCTTCGATGGCGGAATTCAGCAGTTCGGCCGCCAGCACCAGCAGGCAGCTGCCGATCATCAGCGCGCGTTCCAGGCCGCTCTGCCCCAGCCACAGCGCCAGCGGCGCCATGACCACCAGCAGGTAGACCTCCAGGCGGAAGGAGGATTCGTGCATCCAGGCCGCCCGCAGTCCCTGCAGGGACCAGACGGTGGCTTTCAGGATGCGGCCGGGGCCGCGGGGGAAATGTCCGGTTTCGTCTGCCATGGGGCGGGTAAAGGCGGAAGTGGTCCCGCATCGGCCCTGCCGGCCGGGCGAAGCCGGATCCCGCGCAAGGATGTGTCGGGCGAAGCTGGCACAGTCACCGCGCCAAGGGGGCAATTTTGCCACAAGGCGATCCCCGGCCGCGCCGGCGGGGTTTGCATCCCCGGGAACGGGCTGCTCCACTAGGGCCCGCCCGCGCCAGAGGAGCCTTATCCCGTGCCCTTCCTGAACACCCTTCGCCCGTCCCTGTTCGCCACTGCGCTGGTGGCCCTGCTGGCCGCTTGCGTCGGCGGGCCGCCCGCCACGCCGGAAGCACCGTCTCCATCGACGGCAGGCGTCGCGCCACGTATCCCGGAGCAGGTGTCCAGCCCGGCCTGGGAAGCCGACATGCAGCGCTTCGAGGCCGCCGATGCGCAGTCGCCCCCGCCACGCGGCGGCGTGCTGTTCATCGGCAGCTCGTCGATCCGCTTCTGGGACACGCTGGCGCAGGACTTCCCGGGCGTGCCGGTGATCAACCGCGGCTTCGGTGGTTCGGAACTGCGGGACAGCACGTGGTATGCCGACCGCATCATCGTGCCGTACGCACCGCGCCAGATCCTGATCTACGCCGGCGACAACGACCTCAACGCGGGCCGTACGCCGCAGCAGCTGCGCGCCGACTTCATCGCCTTCGTCGAACGCGTGCGCCGCGACCTGCCCAAGGCGAAGATCGCGTACATCAGCAACAAGCCCAGCCCTTCGCGCGCGCAACTGCTGCCCGTACAGCGCGAGGCGAACACGTTGATCGCCGCGGAAGCCAAACGCCTGGGCGTGGACTACATCGACATCTTCACGCCCATGCTCGACGCCAGCGGCCAGCCGGACGAATCCTTGTTCATCGAGGATCGCCTGCACATGAGCCGCGCCGGCTATGTCATCTGGCAGCGCGCCATCGCGCCCTATCTGGAGTAGCCGCTTCCGACCGCAAGAAAAAAAGAAGCCCGGCGATGCCGGGCTTCTTCGTTCCGCGGAGGCCTTGCGTCAGAAGCCGCTGACGTTGAGGCGACCACCGGTGACCGTCTTGTTCTGCAGCGACGGGGTCGGCACGGTGGCATCCAGGATCGCCGCCTTGATCTGCGCCGCCGTCGATCCCGGCCGGGTCGACGCGTACAGTGCCGCCGCGCCGGTCACGTGCGGGGTGGCCATGGACGTACCGTTGTAGCTGGCATACGCCGACACCAGCTGCCCCTTCGACGACTTGGGCACTGTCGACCAGATGCCCGAACCCGGCGCACCCAGGTCCACCGTGGTCCGGCCCCATTGCGAGAAGCTGGACAGCCCGCCGGTGCTGGTGGTGGATGCGACCGCGATGACGTTCGCGTTCGGGTAATTGGACGGGTAGCTGGCCGTCGCATCGTTGTCGTAGGCGTCATTGCCCGCGGCCGCGATGAAGAGGATCTCCGCATTTCCGGCGCGCGTGATCGCGTCCTGCAGCGCCTGCGAGAAACCACCACCGCCCCACGAATTGTTGGTCGCAACGATGTTCAGCCCGTGGCGGGTCTTCAGGTCGGTGAAGTAGTCGATCGCCTTGATCGCGTTGGCGGTGCTGCCGCCGCGGCGGCCGAGGAACTTGCCGCTGATCAGCTTCACGCCGCTCCAGCACACACCGGCCACGCCCTTGCCGTTGCCGCCCACGCCGGCGATGGTGCCGGCCACGTGCGTGCCGTGGTCGTCGTTGGCACCGCCGGAGTTGATGTTGTTGCTGTTGCCGTCGAAGTCCCAGCCGCGCACGTCGTCGACGTAGCCGTTGCCGTCGTTGTCCACGCCGTCGACCGGATCGTACGGGTTGGTCCAGATGTTGGCGGCCAGGTCTTCATGGTTGAAATAGATGCCTTCGTCGATCACGCCGATCACGACGTTGCCGCAGCTGGTGTGCCCGGCGGCCCATGCCTCGGACGCCTGCGAACCATAGGCGTTGGCGGGCGTGCCCGCATCGCCGTACATGCCCCACAGCGAGCCGTTGGTGGAATAGGTGTCGTTGGAAACCGCGTGGTGCTGATAGGTCCAGTTCGGCTCGGCGTATTCCACGGCCGGATCGGCGCTGAGCGCCTGCACGGCGGCGGACAGGTCCATGTTGCCCGGCAGCTTGAGCAGCGCGATCTCGCCGGTGCGGCCGTTGCCGCGGCGCACGGTATCCAGCTTCTGCGCGCCCAGGCCATGCACCACGGCCTGGCGGTCGGCGGCTGCGGCGCCATCGCGGTACTTCACCAGCAACTCGCCGCTGGCGTGGGGCTTGCCTTCCTTCAGGCCTTTGACCACCAGGTCGGGCCTGCCGCCCGCGCTGGCCGCCTGCGCCGCCCCCATGGCCATCAGCGTCAGTCCCACCCATACCGCCATGCGATTCTTCTTCATAGACCGATTCGACTCCGCGTGTTGTGGTTGCCGTGCCGAGCGGCGCAGTGGAGCGAATCTAGCTTGTAATAACGGTTCTAGATATCGAATATGGCTCACATTTGCAGCGCTTCGCGCACGCATCCGCGATGTCACCGGAAGCCATGAGAGTGATTCGCATCGCAGCGGTGGAAGTCGCTGCGATGCGATGCACCGTTACCTGATTCAGCGCCTGCGTGGCGCCCCCTCCGGTTGGTGCAGGCTGAGTACATTGCCGTCCGGATCGAGGAAATCCAGCGACAGTCCACCGTCCGGCGATTCGCTCACCGGCACCACGATTTCGACGCCTTTGGCCGCCAGGGCTTCGGCGTGGTCGTCGATGCCGCCGTCGAGGCTGAAGACCACCACCGGGGATTCGCCCGGACGTGCGGGCCGTGGAATGAACACCAGCGTCAGGCCTTCCACTTCGCCCATCGCCCACGGTCCGTCATGNCCCTCCAGCGCTTCCACCGGCAACCCCAGCGTGTCGCGGTAGAACGCGACCGAGCGGGCCAGATCGGAAACGAAGAACACGATGGCGCCTACCTTGCAGTTGCTGATCATGGGATGTCCTCCTGTGTGATTCCCGTCCTTACGTTGCCGCGGAGACGCGATGTGTGAGCGCCCGCGTCGATCAGGACCAGGTGCCCGTCCGGNTCGTGCGTGCCCAGGCCATCGCCGACGCGCATGGCGGCCTTGAGTGCGCGGCGGACCAGGCCGAACGGCAGATCGGCGGAGCNCGCCGGATCGCGCACGTAGGCCAGCGCCAGACTCTCGGCGCGCAGCTGCGGGGACTGCGTGGCCAGCGCGCGTCGGATGCGGGTGAGGCGCTGGCGGAAGGCGGTCGGTTCGATGCGCAGGATCCAGCGGATCTCGTCGGCCGACAGGCCGTGCAGCGCCAGCACCGCCAGCCGGCGCGCCGAGGGCGGCAACCCGACCAGCCAGGCAGGCGGGCGCGACATGCGCGCTGCTTCGTGGGAGTCGGGCGGCTCGAGAACGTTCTCCGCAGGCATGGCGGCCAGCGCTTCGCGCCGTCGGCGCCGGACGCCCGACCGTGCCGCCATCGCGGCCTGCCGGCGCAGCACGCCCGACAGCCACGGCATGTCGTGGCGGCCGGCCAGCACGCCTGCCAGCAATGTTTCCTGCATCAGGTCGTCGGCTTCGTCGGCACGGCGGCACAGGCGAAGCGCCTGCGCGTGCAGGGCGCGATGATCGGCCAGGGTCAATGCAGCGGCGTGCGCTTCCGGCGACGCAGGCACTCAGGCGTCCTGGTAGATGGCGGTGCCGCGCGCGCCATCGGGACGCACCCAGCCTCGGTACATGCCGCGCGTGTTGAGCACCAGCGACACATTGCCCTCGGTATCGACCGCGATGGCACCGCCGTCGCCGCCATGCTGCGGCACTTCGCCCAGGATGACGTCCTCCACCGCGTCGCGCAGGCGATCGCCCCGGTAAGCGACGCGGGCGGCGATGTCGTGGGCGGCCGCGTTGCGGATGTAGAACTCGCCCCAGCCGCTGCACGACACCGCGCAACGCGCGTCGGCCCAGGTACCGGCGCCGATCACCGGAGAATCGCCGACGCGCCCCCAGCGCTTGTTGGTCATGCCGCCGGTGGAGGTGGCGGCCGCGACATGTCCGCGGCTGTCCAGCGCCACCGCGCCGACCGTGCCGAAGTAACGGCCACGCAGATCGTCGTTGCCGTGCCAGGCCTGCTGCTCGCGCTGCTGCGCCTCGCGCAGTTGGGCGCGCCGGGGCTCGGTGGAGAACCAGCCATTCGGCACCCGCTCGATGCCCGGCTGCGTATCGGCGAACTGCTCCGCACCATCGCCGATCAGGAACACATGGGGCGAGTCCTCCAGCACGCGCCGGGCAAGCCGCACCGGATGGCGCACCGTCATCAGGCCCGCGACCGCCCCGGCACGGCGGTGCCGCCCGTCCATGATGGCGGCNTCGAGCTCATGCCGGCCTTCCGCGGTGAATACGGCACCANGCCCTGCGTTGAAGTANGGCGAATCTTCGAGCACGGTCACCGCCGCTTCCACCGCGTCCAGGGCGCTGCCACCGGTCGCCAGGATGGCGTGGCCCACGTCGAGCGCGCGTGCGAGATCGGCATGGATCGCGGCCTCGACCTCGGGCACCAGACTGCCCTGTTCGATCACCCCGGCGCCTCCATGGATGGCCAGGGCAAGTGGCCGGCGGGACGTGGTCGAGCTCATGGCGCTGGTCCGGTCAGGCACGACGGGCGTCCAGCATACTCCCGCCGCCGCGCTGCACCAGCCCCTCCGTCGACCGCCTATTGCGAGCGCAGCGCCTCGATCGGATCCAGCTGCGAGGCCTTGCGCGCGGGGTAGTAACCGAAGAACAGCCCGGTCGCGATGGAGAAGCCGGCGGCCAGGCCGATCACCTGCCCGTTCAACACCACCGGCAATTCGCTGAACTGGCCGACCAGCAGCGCGCCGGCCACGCCGATCACGATGCCCAGCACGCCGCCGCCCAGCGACAGCAGCATGGCTTCGGCGAGGAACTGCCTGCGCACGTCGCCCGGTCCCGCGCCCACCGCCATGCGCAGGCCGATCTCGCGGATGCGCTCGGTCACCGACACCAGCATGATGTTCATGATGCCGATGCCGCCCACGATCAGCGAGATGGTGGCCACCGCGCCCAGCAGCAACGACATCAGCTTGGTGGTGGCCGTGCGGGTGGCGACGATCTCGGAGATGTTGCGGACGTTGAAGTCGTCTTCCTCGCCCGGATTGATCTTGTGCCGCTGGCGCAGCAGCGCTTCCACTTCGCCCTGCACGTAGCTCAGGTCCTTGGCGTCGGCCACGGTCAGCGCCACCTGCATCACCGCACCCGGCGGCANGCCCATCGAGCCCATCAGCCTGCGACGTGCGGTTTCNAGCGGCACCATCATCACGTCGTCCTGGTCCTGGCCGAAGCCGCCCTGCCCCTTCGGCGCCAGCGTACCCACCACGGTGAANGGCACCCGGCCCAGGCGTACGGTCTGGCCGATGCCGCTGTCCTCGCCGAACAGCGTGCGCCGNACCGTCTCGCCGAGGATCACGACCTTGGCCGCNCTGGAGTAGTCCTGCGCGTCGAAGCCCTCGCCGTTGGCGATCACCCAGCTGTTGATGTCGAAGAAGTCGGACTGCACGCCCTGCCAGCTGGTGGATGCATTGTTNTCGGCAAACACGATCTGGGTATTGCCGCGCAGTGCGCCCGCCACGTACTGCACTTCCGGGATCTCGTTGCGGATCGCCTCCACGTCCCCCTCCTTGAGGGTGTAGAAGCTGCTGGAACTCATGCGCACGCCACCGCCACCCGGGCCGCGGCCCGCGCCGGGGCTGATGTCCAGCCGCTGCGAGCCCAGGCCGGAGACCAGCTTGTCGATCTCGGCCTGCGTGCCCTGCCCCACCGACACCATGACGATGACGGCGGCGATGCCGATGATCACGCCCAGCGAGGTCAGTGCGCTGCGCATCCAGTTGCCGCGCAGCGCGTGCAGCGCGGTGCGCAGGATGTCGGAGAAGTTCATGGCAGAAGGCCGGGAGTGGGGAATAGGGATTCGGGATTCGCAAACGCAAAGCCGCGTCGCATGAACGGGAACAGGGCCGGCAGGGAAAGTGGACGGATCACGGATGTGCGCGTCCGACTCCCGATTCCCGACGCCCGAATCCCGGCTCTTCATGCAGCTCGCCGTCGCGCATCACCAGGATGCGGTCGGCGTGCGCGGCGACTTCGGGATCGTGGGTGATCAGGATGACAGTGTGGCCGTCGTCGCGCAGGCGCTTGAACAGGGCCAGGATCTCCTCGCCCGTCTTGCTGTCCAGCGCACCGGTGGGTTCGTCGGCCAACAGGATCGGCGGCTGGTTGATCAGCGCGCGTGCGATGGCCACGCGCTGCTGCTGGCCGCCGGACAGTTCGTTCGGGCGGTGGCCCGCGCGTTCGGCCAGGCCGACCGCGGCCAACGCCTGCCTTGCGCGCTCGGCGCGCTCTCCCGGCGGCACCTGCGCGTAACCCAGCGGCATGGCCACGTTCTCCAGCGCGGTCATGCGCGGCAGCAGGTGGAAGCCCTGGAACACGAAGCCGATCTTCTCGCGGCGCAGGATCGCCAACTGTTCGGCGTCCAGCGTGGCCACGTCGATGCCGTCGCACAGGTAGCGGCCGTCGGTGGGCGTGTCCAGGCAGCCGATCAGGTTCATCAGCGTGGACTTGCCCGAGCCGGACGGCCCCATGATGGCGACGAAGTCACCGCGATCCACCCGCATGTCGACGCCTTTCAGCGCGACGACTTCCGCCTCGGTGCCCGCGGAATAGACCTTGCCCAGCGCGTGCGTCTGGATGACCGGCACGCGGTCGCCCGCATTCGCTGACGGCATGTTCATTCCTTCGCGCGCTCNCCCACGACCACCACGTCGCCTTCCTTCACCGCGCCGGACACCTCGGTGCTGGTGCCGTCGCTGGCGCCGATGCGGACCTGCACCATTTCCGGTTTGCCGTTGACCAAGGTATAGATCGGCGCGCGCTTGGCGCCCAGCAGGGCGCGCAGTTCGGCATCCCAGCGCTGCTTCTGCGTATCGTCCAGCGTAGCGCGGAACGGTGCGAAGTCCTGCTGCATGCGTTCGGCCATGCGCTGGCGCATCTGCGCCTGCATCGCGCCACTGCCGCCGCCGGCATTGCCACCCGGCCGGGGAGCGCCGCCGAACATGCTGGCGCCACGCTGCTGCGCCTGCGCCATCCGCGCGGCCTGACGTTCCCGCAATGCCGTGAGCGCGGCATCGAACGCGGCCTGCTGGTCGGGCTTGAGCTGCAGGCTGCCGGCCACGCGCGCCAGGTCGTCACCGATGCCACCGCCGCGATTCTGACCGCCCTGCGGCGCCTGTGCNGCCGCGGTGGCCGTGGCGGCCTCACCGGTCGGCTTGTAGCGCAGCGCGGCGTTGGAGACCTTCAGGATGTCGTCGCGCTTGCTGACCTCGATCTCGGCGTTGACGGTCAGGCCCGGCAGCAGGGTGCCGTCGCTGTTGTCGACGCTGACCACCACCGGGTACGTCACCACGTTGCTGGTGGTGGTGGCCGACAGGCGCACCTGCTGCACCTGCCCGCGGAACTGGCGGTCGGCGAAGGCGTCGACGGTGAACGACACCGCCTGCCCGACCTTGACCTGGCCGATGTCGGCCTCGTCGACNGCCAGCTCGATCTTCATCTTCGACAGATCCTCGGCGATGGTGAACAGCTCCGGGGCCTGCAGGCTGGCCGCCACGGTCTGNCCCGGCTCGATGGTGCGGGTCAGCACCACGCCATCCACCGGCGAACGGATCACCGTGCGGTCCAGGTTGACGCGGGTGGTCTGCGTGGACGCCGTCTGCTGGCGGATCTGTGCCTGCGCCGCGTTGACCTGCGCGCGCGCCTGGTCGCGGGCGGCGCGGGCCAGGTCCACATCGCTCTGCGCGACCAGCTTCTGCCGGCCCAGGTCGGCCTTGCGCGTGTAATCGAGTTCGGCATTGGCCAGCGTGGCCTGCGCCTGTTTCAGGCTGGCCTGCGCGTTGGCGATCTGCGCATTGCCCTGTTCGATCTGCGCCTCGTACGTGCTGGGATCGATGCGGGCCAGCACCTCGCCCTTCTTGACCTCGCTGTTGTAGTCGACCAGCACGTCGGTGACCTGGCCGGAGATCTGACTGCCGACGGTCACCGTGGAGATGGCGCTCAGCGTGCCGGTGGCCGAGATCGCCACGCGGATGTCGCCGCGTTCGATGGTGGCGGTGCGGTAGGCACTGTCCGCCGCTTCCCCCTTGCGGGCAGTCCACCACCAGGCGCCGCCACCGAGGATGGCCACCACGGCGATGCCGAGCAGGAGGGACGGAACGATGGACTTCTTGCGCGGGGCGGAACGGGCAGGCTGGCTCATGCAGTGAGTCGGCTCGGAAGGTGGGGAGTCGGGGGACGGTAACGCACCGGGGGCCGCGGCGTTGACAGCCCCGCGCGCCGGTCGTTCCCGTATAGATTACGGAACGAAGCGGATCGTCGCGGTGGTGCCGCGTCCCAGCTCGCTGTCCAGCTCGATCTTCCAGCCGAACCGGTCGCACAGCCGGCTGACGATGGACAGGCCCAGTCCGCTGCCCTGCGGCCGGCTGGAGTCGGCCCGGTAGAAGGGCTCGAAGACCCGCACCATCGATTCGGCGGACATGCCGATGCCCGTATCGCGCACGATCACCCGGTCCGGCTCCAGGATCACGTCGATCCGTCCACGGTCCGTGTAGGAACAGGCGTTGCGCAGCAGGTTGCTCACCACCACCTGGAACACCCTCGGTGGCGCATGCAGCCGCGGGCGCGCATGCAGGGTGACTTCCAGGTCCACCGGCTTGTTGAGCAGCAGCGCGCGCGCGTTCTCGGCCTCGTCCATGACGATGTCGGCCACGTCGAAATCCTCGCTCTGCGGCTCGACCTCGGCCTCGCGGGCCAGGATCAGGAAGGCGTCGATCACCGCTTCCATGTCGCGGCCCGCCCGCTGGATGCGCTGCAGGGCGCGCGCCACCCGCGGCGGCGAATCCTCGGCCATCGCCATGTCGCTGGCCACGCGGATCACCGTCAGCGGCGTGCGCAATTCGTGGCTGGCGTCACGGGTGAAATCGCGCTCGCGCGCCACGTGCGCGGTCACGCGCTGGGCCAGCCCGTGCAGGGCGGCGGCCAGCTGGCGCGCCTCGCCCTGCACATCGTTGGGCAGGCGGTCGGCGGCCAGCGTGCTGACGTCGGGACGACGCGGGTCCCACTCGGCCACCTGCCGTGCCAGCCAGCTGACCGGCGAGACCAGCCGCTTGGAGGCGCGGTAGGTCAACCAGGACACCAGGTAGATCGCCACCAGCGTCATGATGATCGGCACGGTACCGAAGTAGAACGCCAGCCGCTCGGCCTGCGAGCGCAGGAACACCAGGTACAGGCGCCCGGCGGGCTGTTCGTCCACCAGCACCAGCAGGTCGTCGTCCTTGAGCTCGTGGAAGCCTGGCCGGAGGTCGCGCAGGTTCTCGGGCAGCACCAAGTTGGAATGGCCCTTCACCACCAGGTAGCCGCGCAGGTTGTGCGTGTTCGGCGGGGGTTGTGCGGTGCTGGCGCTGTACAGCTCCCAGAAGTGCGCGGCTTCTTCCTGCAGCGCGGTGTTCATCAGGCTGTGCTTGATGACCGCCGAGATCAGGTACACGCCCAGCACGATGGCCAGGCTGACCATGACGGCCTGCAGGATGAAGGCGATCCTGAGCTTGCGTGGCAGGCCGTGGCGCATGGGGATCCGTCGGGCGAAAGGCGGAGTATGCCGCGCGCGGACGGCCGGGTCAGCCGATGTCGGCGATGCGGTAGCCCGCGCTCTGCACGGTGTGCAGCAGCGGCTTGTCGAACGGCTTGTCGATCACCTTGCGCAGGTTGTACAGGTGGCTGCGCAGGGTGTCCGAGTCCGGCAGGCCGTTGCCCCAGATCTCGCGTTCGATCTCCTGGCGGGTCACCACGCGCGGCGATTCGCGCATCAGGATGGTCAGCAGGCGCAGGCCGATGGGCGACAGCATCAGCTCGGTGCCGCCGCGGGTGGCCCGCATGCTGACCGGGTCCAGCACCAGATCGGCGACCTTCAGCACTTCGGCACCCACCTGGCGGCGCTCGCGGCGGATGAGCGCCCGCAGGCGGGCTTCCAGTTCCTGGATCGCGAAGGGCTTGGTCAGGTAATCGTCGGCACCGGAACTCAGCCCGGTCAGCTTGTCGTCCAGGGTGTCGCGTGCGGTCAGCATCAGCACCGGCGTGGACTTGCGCGCCTCGTTGCGCAGCCGCTTGCAGACTTCCATGCCNTCCAGGCGCGGCAGCATCAGGTCCAGCACCAGCACGTCGTAGCTGTTCTCCACGGCCAGGCGGTAGCCGTCCAGGCCGTCGGTGGCGTAGTCGACCTCGAATCCGCGTCCTTCCAGGTATTCCCCGATCATCTCGGAAATGTTGCGGTTGTCTTCCACCACCAGCACCAGACCTGCGGTTTCCTGACTGTGTCGCATGACAGCTCCTTGAAAGGCTTCAGGTTTGTGAAACTACCTGTCTGCCGGTAGACACCGTGTGAAGACGCCGGCTCCATTCAGCCGGCAGTTGGGATTACGCTCTGCCATACCTTTTTCGAATGACCCCCCATGCTCGAACGCGTCCTGCCCCTGTGCCTGCTGCTGGCCTCCAACGTCTTCATGACCTTCGCCTGGTACGGGCACCTGAAATACAAGTCCGCGCCCCTGGTGGTGGCGATCCTCGCCAGTTGGGGCATCGCCTTCTTCGAGTACTCGCTGATGGTGCCCGCCAACCGGATCGGCAGCGCGGTCTATTCGGTGGTCCAGCTGAAGACGATCCAGGAGATCCTGACCCTGCTGGTCTTCGCCGGCTTCAGCACGTGGTACCTGGGCCAGCCGCTGAAGTGGAACCACTACGCGGCGTTCGCCCTGATCGTGGGCGCGGCGTTCCTGATGTTCTACGAGCCGTAGCGTGCGCCGTGCGCACGAAGATCGCGGGGTCGTGCGCGCGGCGCACGCTACCTAGAACCGGATCTTGCCGATGAGGATGTCCTTGAACATCACCCAGTCGCCGGCAAAGGAATAGAACGGGTGCTTGAAGGTCGCGGGGCGGTTCTTTTCGAAGAAGAAGTGGCCGANCCANGCGAANCCATAGCCGCAGAACAGCGCGGCGAGCAGCCACCAGGCATTGCGTTCGACAACGGCCAGCGCCACCANGGCCAGCACGCCGCAGCTGCCGATGAAATGCAGCCTGCGCGAGGTGCGGTTGCTGTGNTCGGCCAGATAGAACGGATAGAACTCGCGGAAGCTGGCGAAGCGGCTCATGTCCCCTCCCACAGGGTCAGGCGGCGCGTGGCGAGAACATGATCACCGCCATGCCGGCCAAGCACAAGCCGGCGCCCAGCAGGTCCCAGCGCGTGGGTTTCACCGCGTCCACGGCCCACAGCCAGAAGATCGCCATGGTGATGTAGACACCCCCATAGGCCGCATAAACCCGACCCGAAGCCGTGGGGTGCAGCGTCAGCAGCCAGGCGAACAGCGCCAGGCTGGCCGCGGCCGGCACCAGCAGCCAGGCGCTGCCGCCCTTGCGCAACCACAGGTAGGGCAGATAGCAGCCGACGATCTCGGCCAGNGCGGTGACCAGGAACAGCANCAGGGTCTTCATGCGGACAGCGTAGGGCGGGCCCCGGCCCGCCGCCAGCCCATCGGCCATGACGGCATCCCGGGCGGGCCACAAGCGATGCGCGGAAGTGCGACGGGTTCCCGCCGTNGCGGGAATGACGATCCGGNGCGGGNTTGAGGCAGCGTCCTTACGCCCCGCCGNGCTCCTCTCGCTTCACCCTCGCCCACAGCGCTTCCTGCTGCTCCAGCGACAGCGCCGCCATNGTGGTGCCTTCGGCGGCAGCCAGCGCCTCCATCGCGCGGAAGCGGCGCTCGAACTTCAGGTTGGCCCGGCGCAGCGCGCCGCCCACGTCCACCTTCGCATGACGCGCAAGGTTGGCGGCCACGAAGAGGAGGTCGCCGATCTCGTCCTCCAGCCGCGCGTCGCGCTCGGGCGACGGCGCCGCGGCGAGTTCGACGCGGACTTCGTCGATCTCCTCGTGCAGCTTGTCGATCACCGGCGCGGTGCCCGGCCAGTCGAAACCCACGCGCGCCGCGCGTGACTGCAGCTTCACTGCGCGCTGCCATTCCGGCAGCCCCCGAGAGACGCCTGCCAGCGCCGAGGTGTCCTCCTCGCCGGCGGCCTTGCGCTCGGCGGCCTTGATCGCTTCCCAGTTGACGGTCTGCGCTTCGGCATCGGCGAAGGAGGCATCACCGAACACGTGCGGATGCCGGCGAATCATCTTGTCGCAGATGGCGGTGACGACATCGTCGAACGCGAAAGCGCCCCGCTCCTGCGCCATCTGCGCATGAAAGACGACCTGCAGCAGCAGGTCGCCCAGTTCGTCCTTCAGCGCGGGCAGATCGCCACGGTCGATCGCGTCGGCGACTTCGTAGGCTTCCTCGATCGTGTACGGCGCGATGGTCCGGAAATCCTGCTCCAGATCCCACGGACAGCCCCCGTCGGGATCGCGCAGGCGGGCCATGATGGCCAGCAGGCGCGCGATACCGCCGTCAGGCGATGCGGGCATGTCCATGTTCATCCCCCAGCGCCTGCGCCAGCCACGTCCGCCACGGCAGCGTCATGTCGCCCAGCGCGACGAAGTCGCCGTTGAGCAGCGTCTCGCGGCGGTTGTAGCGGAACGCGCGGCCATCCGGCGCCAGCAGNGCGCCGCCCGCCGCTTCCAGTACGCACTGCGCCGCGGCGGTATCCCATTCGCTGGTCGGGCCGAAACGCGGGTAGACGTCCAGCGCACCCTCGGCGATGCGGCAGAACTTCAGCGACGATCCCAGCGACATCTCCTCGATGCCGCCCATCGCATCCAGGAAGGCCTGGGTGCGCGCATCGCGATGCGAACGGCTGGCGGCGACCTTCAGCGCACCGGTCGCGGGCGAGCGCGTGCGGATCTGCGTATCCACCTGGCCCACGCGGCGGTAGGCATTGCGGCCCTGGCGGGCGTGCCAGGTCTCGCCGGTCACCGGCGCGTGCACCACGCCGAAGATGGGTTCGTTCTGCTCGATCAGCGCGATGTTGACGGTGAACTCGCCATTGCGCTTGATGAACTCGCGGGTGCCGTCCAGCGGATCCACCAGCCAGTAGGTCGGCCATTGGCTGCGTTCGGACCAGGGAATATCGGCGGCTTCCTCCGACAGCACCGGCCATTGCGGCGTGAGCCGGCGCAGGCCGTCGGTGATCACTTGGTGGGCGGCCATGTCGGCGGCGGTCAGCGGGCTGTCGTCGGTCTTCTGCTGTACGTCGAATGTGCCTTCGTACACGGCCATGATGGCCTGGCCCGCTTCGCGGGCGATGACGATGACGGCTTCGTGCAGGTCGGTGGTCATGCGGCTCATGTCCGCTCTTTCAACCATTCGCGGGCGATGAACAGCGCCGCCAGCGAACGGCCTTCCGAAAAATCCTCGCGCAGCATCAGCCGGTCGAGGTCTTGCAACTTCCAGGGCACTACTTCCAACTCCTCGGGTTCGTCCCCCGGCAGGCGCTCGGGGTACAGGTCTCTTGCCACCACCAGCCAGGACTGGTGGCTCATGTAGGTGGGCGCCAGGGTCAGGGCACGCAGCACGTCGATGCGGCGCGCGCCGAAGCCGGCTTCTTCCTTCAGTTCGCGGTCGGCCGCCTGCTCCGGCGTCTCGCCCGCATCGATGCGGCCCTTCACCAGGCCCAGTTCGTAGCGGTGCATGCCGGCGGCGTACTCGCGCACCAGCAGCACCGTGTCGTCGTCCTGCATCGGCACCACGACCACCGCGCCATGGCCCTGCGAGCGCAACCGGTGGTAGCGGCGGCGCTCGCCGTTGCTGAATTCCAGATCCAGCTCTTCGACATGCCGGTCCGGCCCGTCGGTGCGCTGGGTGATGCCATGGATGATCGGCAGGCGGCTCATCGGGCGGCGCGGCATCCACGCCCGACGCGCGAGGCACGACGACGGCAGGGGGCGGAGCCCGATATCATGTGGGGATGCGACAACAGGATCATCAAGCGGGAATGCTAGCAGAGGCGGACGACTGGCGT
>Ga0056904_1000882_pt1 | contig 16572 bp, 9 predicted proteins | sample EBPBio172007_DNA_FD_55043 | JGI IMG/M metagenome (GOLD analysis project Ga0056904, IMG submission 55043) | Wastewater treatment Type I Accumulibacter community from EBPR Bioreactor in Madison, WI, USA - Reactor 1_9/17/2007_ DNA | ecosystem: Engineered > Bioreactor > EBPR > Anaerobic-Aerobic >...
ATCGTCCAGTACGGCTGCTCGCCCCGGAAGCCGCGCGGCAGCCAGCCGCGCGGCAAGTCGGCGGCCACCGCGTGGACGAAATCGTTGGGCCGCGCGGAGAACGACAGCGGCTGCACCTGGACCTCGGCCAGCGCCCAGCTGCCGCCGTCGAAGTCCAGGGCGATCCGCCGCGACTCGGCCTCGGGCAGCGCGATCCAGTCGGTTTCGCCCCAGCCCTCCTCCACCGTACGCACNCGACGCCACCGGCCGTCGGCCTCCTCCAGTTCGACCGCATAGCGCGCCGGCCTGNGCTGGCCGCTGGCCCACTGCAGGCGCAGGCCGCCGAACTCGCGCGCCTGGCCCAGGTCCAGCGACAGGCGCTGGCGGCCGCTGGCTTCCCAGGCCGTGCCCGGGTCGCCGTCGATGGCCAGCGCGGCGGTGCCGGGCGCGGCACTGGCCTCGGCGGCGACGGCCCGCGGNGGCGTCTCCGGATCGGGCGGCAGCGGCTCGAAGCGCAACTGGTCGACGCATACCGAGCCGGCGCCGCCGGCATTGTTGTTGAGGGTCAGTTCGATCTTCGCGCTGCGGCGCAGGGTCTTGTCCGGATCCGGCCCCCAGGCCTTGGAGATGTGCCGCTTGCGGTAGCGCACCTCGGTCCACTCGGCCGGGAAGGCGTACTTCGGCCGGTTCACCCACCACACGTTGTCGCCGCTGGCGTCGACCAGCTTGAACTGCAGGTCGTTGGCCGGCGAGTCGCCGCGCAGGCGGAAGGAGAAGCGGAAGTTCTCCGGGAATTCCAGCGGCAGGTCACGCTGGATGCCGACGTAGCCGGACACGCCGTTGAAGTCGTAGTCCAGGCACAGCGCCTTGCCTTCCTCGCCCTCGANCTGGCGCAGGCTGCCGCTGACCTGGTTGGAGGCGAGCACGCGCCACGGCGAGACATCCTCAAAACCATCGAGCACGCGGGGCTGGGCCATTGCCTCGATTGGCGTAGACAGGAGAGCAAAGGCAAAAGCAATGGCAACCGCAAAAGCAGGTGCGCCTGCATGGCGAAGGGCGCGGCTCNCCCGCCTTGGCCGGGGCATCGCATCGGCCCCCTTGCCATGCACACCAGCCAGCGCTTCGACCTTGGCTTCAAGACCACCCACAGCGATCCACCGCAAAAGCATCATCCACCCCACCTCATCCCTTGACGCTGCCGAGCAGCAGCCCTTGCATGTAGTAGCGCTGCAGCGCCAGGAACAGGCCCAGCACTGGCAACACCGTCACCACCGCGCCGGCCATCATCATCTCCACGTCCATGATGTGCTCGCGCGAGAGCGAGGCCAGCGCCACCGGCAGCGTGTACTGCTCCTGGTCGGTGAGCACGATCAGCGGCCACATGAAATCGTTCCAAGCCGCCATGAAGGTGAAAATCGCCAGCGTCACCAGCACCGGCTTGAGCATCGGCAGCACGATCCGGAAGAAGATCCGCCACTCCCCCGCCCCGTCGATCCGCGCCGCCTCCAGCAGCTCGTCCGGGATCGAGCGCGCGTACTGGCGCACCAGGAAGATCCCGAACACCCCCGCCAGCGCCGGCAGCACCACCCCGCCGTAGCTGTTGACCAGGCCCAGTTGCTTCATCAGCAGGAACAGCGGCAGCATCGCCACCTGCGCCGGCACCACCAGCGCCGCCAGCAATCCCTGGAACACCCGCTCGCGTCCGGCGAAGCGCAGCTTGGCGAAGGCATAGCCGGCCAGGGTGTTGAACAGCAGCGAACCCACGGTGATCGCCACCGACACCACCAGGCTGTTGGCGAAATTGCGCGCCATGCCGGTGCGGCCGAACATCTCCAGGTAGTTGTCCCAGGTCGCCGTCGACGGCAGCAACGGCGGCGGGAAGCGGCTGGCCTCGCCGGCCGGCATGAACGACACCGACAGCATCCACAGCAGCGGCATCAGGCTGACCGCGGCCAGTGCCAGCAGCGCGCCGTTGACCAGCCACGCATGCCAGCGCGACTGCCCGACCTCGGCGCTCATGGCCCATGCCTCATACCAGGTCCTTCCTGCGCCCCAGGCGCAGCATCAACGCGGTCGCGCCGAGGATGATCAGGAACAGCAGGAACGCCACCGCCGAGGCGCGGCCCAGGTTCCACCACTTGAAGCCTTCCTCGAACATGAAGTACAGCACGCTGACCGTGCTCTGCAGCGGATCGCCGCGGGTCATCACGTAGGGCTCGGCGAACAGCTGGAAGTAGCCGGACACGGTGATCACCCCGACCACCAGCAGCACCGGCCCCAGCTGCGGCAGGGTGATGTGCAGGAACTGCCTCCAGCGCGAGGCNCCGTCGATCCGCGCGGCCTCGTACAGGTCCTGCGGGATCGCCTGCAGCCCGGCCAGGAAGATCACCATGTTGTAGCCGAAGTTCTTCCACACCGCGAACAGGATGATGGTCGGCATCGCCCAGTTCGGATCGCCCAGCCAGTCCACCGGGGAGATCCCGACGTGCCCCAGCGCCCAGTTCACCAGGCCGTAGCGGGTGTGGAACAGGTAGCGCCAGATCACCGCCACCGCCACCAGGGTGGTGACCACCGGNGCGAACAGCGCAGTGCGGAACAGCGGCCGGAACCGCGCCGCCGGCGCGTTGAGCAGCAGCGCCGCGCCCAGCGACACCGCGATCGACAGCGGCACGCCCACCACCACGAAGTAGGTGGTGTTCCACAGCGACTTCCAGAACATCGGNGTGCGCAGCAGGTCGAGGTAGTTGTCCAGGCCGACGAAGCGCAGGTTGCCNATGTCGGCCAGCGCGTACAGGTCGAAGTCGGTCAGGCTCAGCATCAGCGCCGCCAGCACCGGCAGGCCGAAGAACACTCCGATCACCAGCAGCGCCGGCCCGGCGAAGACCCATCCGGCGAGCGCGCGGTTCATGGCCGCTCCCGCGCCGGTTCGCCCTGCCCGGGCTCGCCCGCGGCACGCTCGTGCAGCCAGCGCCGCTTGGCCAGGATCGCGTCGACCCGCTGGTCCAGTTCCCGCGCCGCGTCCGCCTGCGCCTGGCCGCCGCGGACCACGCGCTCGGTGGCGATCCGCATTTCCTGCACGATCCGCTCCCATTCCAGCACCTTGGGCGTGGGCCTGACCCGTTCGAGCTGGTCGCGGAAGGCCATCGACAATCCATCGGCCGACAAGGCCGGATCCTCCCAGGCGCTGCGCCGTGGCGGCAGGTCGCCGATCATGGCGTGGAAGCGCCGCTGGATGTCCGGCCGCGACAGGAACTCGATCAGTTTCCAGGCCTCGGGAGTGCGCGGCGAGCCGCGGAAGATCACCAGGCTGGTGCCCCCGGCGATGCCGGCGCCCGGACCGTCCGGGCCGGGCAGCGGCATCGTGCCCCACTGCCCCTCCAGCGCCGCCGGCTGGCGCTTGCGGAACTCGCGGATGTTCCAGGGCCCGGACAGGTAGAAGGCGAAGTAGCCGTCGAAGAATTCGTCCCAGACATTGGAGATCTGGGTCTCGGACATCTTCGGCGCCCAGCCCTGCTCGAACATGTTGGCGTAGAACGCCAGCGCGCGGGCGAAACCCGGGCTGCGNAAGTTGCCGCGGGTGCCGTGCTCGCGCAGCAGCGGATCGTCCTGCTGCAGCGCCAGCGACAGCTGCTGCTCGAATTCATTGAGCGGCAGCAGGATCGCGTAGCGGTCCGGGCCGACGTGGCGCTTGACCGCGGCCATCGCCCGCTCCCACTCGGCCCAGGTGCGCGGCGGCTGCTCCACCCCGGCCTCGCGCAGGAGGTCCTTGCGGTAGAACAGCAGGCGGGTGTCCACGTACCAGGGGATGCCCAGCAGTTCGCCGTCGATCACCGCCGTGTCCCAGATGCCGGGGAAGAAGTCCTCCGGGTCGACGACGTCGGAAGCATCGACGAANGGCTGCAGCGGGGTCAGCGCGCCCAGCGCGGCGAACTCCGGCAGCCAGGTGTTGCCGAGCTGGCACACATCCGGCAGCGCCCCGGCGGCATAGGCGGTGAGCAGCTTCTCGTGTGCGGCGGTCCACGGGATCTGCTGGATCTCCACCGCGATGCCGGTGTCGCGCTCGAACTCCGCCACCAGTTCGGCCACGACCTCGGCCTCGCGGCCCATCGCCCAGAAGCGAACCGGCGCCACTGCCTCGCGCCGGCACCCGGCCAGCGCCAGGCAAGCCAGGAGCAATCCGGCGGCGAGCGCCGGCCAGGCAACCNAGCGATGCGTGCCCAGCCGGGATCGGGCCATCGTGTTCACTGCTGCGGCGGCTTCCGGTCGCTGACCGGCTGCTCCTGCTGCCGCTGCGCCTCGGCCGCGGCGGCGCGCGACTCGGCCATCCCCAATGCACGCGGATCCGGCGGCGTGGCGGATTGCGCGGGATCGGCCGACGCGTCCTCGGGTTCCAGCCAGCCACCGCGGAATCCGGCCCGCTCCAGGCCCTTGCGGATGTACGGACTCTTCTTCATCACCGACCACACGAACTCGTTGCGGTAGTTGGAGATCATCGCCAGGATCGGTCCCTGGTCAATGCCGATGTAGTCGCCGGCCACCCAGCCCTTGCCCGGAACCAGNCGTCCGGTCTTGAGCGGGATGTCGAAGTCGAAGCTGGGGTTGAACGCATCCAGGAACCCGTAGCTGGAGTACAGGTAGTCACCGTAGCGCTTGTGCATCTCCTCGGTGGCCGGGATCACCACCTCCGGTGCGAACACCAGCGAGGCGATCGCCGCGGTCGGGGCGATGGTGCCGTCGTCGAAGTTCTCGCGCAGGCCGGCACCGCGGGCCGAATAGTGGCGGAACTCGCGTTCCTCGCCGCGGAACTTCTGCCGGGTNTTCTGCGGGCCGTCGCTGGCGGTCAGGCCCCACACGTTCTCGCCGTAGTCCTTCCACTTCATCGGATTGGTGATGGCGTACTGGCGCTGGGCCAGGGTCGCGCGGCGGCTGTTGACAAAGTAGTCGATCCCGCGTCCGCGCATGAAATCGTCCTGGATGTCGCGGAAATCGATCCAGACATGGCTGTACTGGTGGCCGAACTGCGGGCCGAACGCCAGGTATTCCTGGTCCTGGAACACGCCCCAGTCATGCTCGTAGGTACGCGTCCACACCGTCCACGCGTCCGCCTCGACCGGATGGGTGGGCGACCCCAGGGCCAGCACGTACAGCATCATCGCTTCGTTGTAGCCCATCCAGTCGTGCGGGATGAAGCCGCTCTCGGGGAACCAGCCCATCGAAACCAGCGGCTCGCGAACCTGCAGCCAGTTCCAGTCGACCTTGCGGTAGAGCTGGTCGGCGAGCTTGCGGATCTCCTGCTCGCGCGGATCNTCGCCATCGTAATAGGCCTGCGCGAACAGCACGCCCATCATCAGCAACGCAGTGTCCACGCTCGACAGCTCGGTCCATTGGCTGTAGCGGGTACCGTTCTGCATGTCGAGGAAATGATAGTAGAAGCCGCGGTAGCCGCCCTTGCCGGTGCGCTGCGGCCCCTGCGGGATGTCGCGGAAGAAGCGCAGCGTGGTCAGGGTCCGGTCCACCGCCTGGGTGCGGCTGACCCAGCCGTTCTCGATCCCGATCGGATAGGCGGTCAGGGCGAAACCGACCGAGGCGATGCTGGAGAACGGCCGCGACGGATAGCGGTCCGGGGTCAGGCCGTTCTTCTGGTTGGTGGTATCCCAGAAGAACTGGAAGGTGCGCTTCTCGATGTCGCGGAACAGCGGCGTCAGCTCCGGACGCGGCGGGCGCTCCGGCAGCACCGGCTCGATCAGGATCACGTCGGGCTTCGGCGGCGGCGGCGGCGGTGGCGGCGGCTGGCCGCGGCCGCAGGCGGCCAGACTCAGGAGCAAAGCCAACGGGACCAGGCCCGCGGCCGACCGCATCAAATCACTGCGCATTAAACGGACACCTCATGAAATCGATTACACCAAGCTGCCGAAAAAACCGGCCCTCCTCGCGGAGGGCCGGCTCATCNGCATTACCAATTTACGCCGAAGGACAGTTTGAAGGTGCGTGTCGGCCACATGATGCCGTTGTTCGACCGCAACCCGAACTTCGGATTGGCCACGCCGGGAGAGCCGCGCCAATCATCGAAATCCGTCCAGTTCCGCCAGTCGAACACATTCAGCACGTCGACACGGACCATGTAGCTCAGGCTCGACCCGGTATCGACAACCTTTTGCAGGGCGATGTCGAACTGCTTGTAGCCGATGGTTTCGTCCCTGATGTAAGGATCGTAGAAACAGTTGTTGTTTGAGGGCGCATTGAAGCAGTTGGTGGCATTGCGCGGCGTCGGGGAAGCCAGCGTCAGCTTGCTCGAGACAGTGGTGTCCCAAGGCAGACCGACTATTCCGGTAGCCACAAGGCGGTGCTTGGGNACGCCATTGGACAGGAAGAACTCGCCGCCCACGTCTGGGTAGTCGAACACGTAGGTTTCGCCGTTGGACGCATTCGTCCGGTTTTCCTTCGCGTCGCTGTAGGTGTACGCGATGGTCATGCCCCACGGGGAAGAAGAGGTATAGAGCTTATCCAAGCCGACAAGCAACGAGTTCAGCCTCGTCTCGATGCCGTTCTGGCCGAGGATCAGGCTGCCATAACCGGGGATCGCCTGGCCCCAAGGCTGGTTCCCCCAGGTCGCACCCGGCACCGCGGGATTGCGGAAGCCTCCATCCGGCCAGCGATTGCCCAGCCTGAAATAGATCCCCTCCTTGGAACGGATGTGTGCCAGCGTGACCGAGGAACTCCACTCCTGGCCCCAGAGCTCGAACAGGTTGCGCATGCCGGCGCTGAGCTGGTCGGAATACGGCGTTTGCAAGTCGTTCTTGAGCACGTTCACTTCGCCGCCGGCAACCGGATTTGCGGCCGCGAACGCTGCCAGTCCTTCCGGGGTGAGCAGGGCCGGATTGAAGGGAATGCAGGTCGCGCTCGGCGTGCAGGGATGGTTCACGTCCGGGAAGTTGATCGTGAAGGTGGTAAATGCGCCTCCGTAGTACTCGCGCGCCATGTAGTCGAAGAGGTTGCGATCATACGATCGGCCGATGCCGCCGAAGAACACATGCCTCTGATCGCCCACCAAGTCATAGGAGAAACCGATGCGCGGCGCAATGTTGTTCTTGTCGCTGCGGCGATTGCTGCCGTTGCTGATGTAATCCTCAACGTTGTAGTCGGTATTCTTGATATTGGTCCAGCCGCGCAGCGCCGCCACGATCTTGGAATCGAGGACATAGTCGGTGTACGCACTCATGTCCTCGTAGTCCCAGCGGATGCCGAGGTTGAGCATGAATTTGTCAGTGACCTGCCAGTCATCCTGGATGTAGATGCCGAACTGGGAGTTGCTGGATTCCACGAACGGATCCCGGCCGACGCGGGCGGTCGTGTACTCGATCCGGTAAGGCTGGTTGATGTTGACGACGGCGTCGTAGATGTAGCGCGCATTCGGCGGAAACTTCTGGAATCCGGTGAGGCTGATGTCCTTGTACTTGAACCCCGCCTTGATCGTGTGGTCCTCCCACCCGTAGAAGGTGAAGTCGTTCTGCACGCCCCAGCCTTTCTGCCCCTTGTCCTGGAAGCTCGAACCACCCCCGGCATTGAGCACGATGATGTCGCCGCTGTTCGCCTGGTTGCGCACGGTATAGCGGTTGATGGGCGCGTTGACCGTCGGACGNGGGTTGTATGCCGCCTCCTCGAACGTGACATGCGCGTCATTCATCCAGTTCGTGGTCGAATACAGCGAGCGAAGGTCGTAGCGCGTTTCATCGTTGGTCAACGACGTGCCTGCGCTGGGNGCATTCACGCCGCCCACGTCGAGGATGCCGACCTCGTCCCTGACGCGCGCCGAGAACTCGACCAGGTGATCGTCGCTGGCCTGGAAGCTCANCTTCCCGAAGTAGACGTCCTGGTTGAATGGCCTGCTGGTCAGGCCATACTGCGACGTGATCACGGGAGGAAGCGGCGCATGCATGCTGCTGGCCGGCCGCGTTATCACGTCGGGAACCACGAAATCCTTGGCTTCATACGTGACGAAGAAGTGCAAGCGGTCGCGTATGATCGGTCCGCCGAACGCAACACCGTACTGCGTCGTGCTTTCCGGACTCTTCCGGCCCGCGACTTCCTCAGCCGGAGAGGGCGAACGCCACGCGTCGGTGTACTTGTCCCAGATGAAGCTGCCCGTGAAATCGTTGGTGCCGGACTTGGTGACCGCGGTGACCGCGGCACTGCTGATCTGGTCGTACTCGGCCTTGTAGTTCGAGGTGATGACCTTGTATTCACCGATGGCCAATTGCGGGAACGGGTTGCCTCGGCTGTCGTCCTGGCCGGTGATGCCGCCCGGGGTTACGTAGTTCTTCTGGCCGACGCCATCGATGAACACGTTGATCTGGCTGGCGCCCTGCGCACCGCTGCGAAGCTGGGACTCGTTGCCGTTGCCGCTGACCACGAACTGCATGCCTGGCACGGTGTCGGCGAAGGCGAGGAAGTTGCGCGAGTTCTGCGGCAGGATTTCGATCTGCCGCTGCGAGACGTACGTCGCCACTTCCGAGGTGCGGGTCTCGACCAGCGCCGGCGCCCGCACGATCACCGCCTCGAGATCGGTCGCATCTGCAGTCGTCGCCGCCTCGGCGACGCCACCGACTCCGAGATTCAGCGTCGCGGTCTGGCCCACGGACAGCGTCACGTTCTGCGAAGAGGTTTTCCCGCCCACCCTTACGTCAATGCGGTAGGTGCCAGGAGGCAGGCCTGCGACATTGTAGGCTCCGCTCGACGTGGTCTGCACGGTGCGGGTGAGGCCGGTGGCAAGGTTGGTGGCGGTCACCTGCGCTTCGGTCGCGGGCGCGGAATCCACCGAGACCTTGCCGCGGAGCGTGGCGCCGGTACTCTGGGCCATCGCCGGTGCCGCGCCCAGGGCCAGGCAACTGGCCAGGGCGACGGTCAACAACTTGCGTACGGGCGTGCTTGCGGGTTTTTCGTTCATTTTTCCTCTCCCAAGGGTAGTGCTGCGTGTCGGGGCTTCGATTATTCCTACGCCGGTACTGCGCGTACCGGTTCTTTCGCTCCACTTGACTGGCGTACCACGAGTTCGGGCACCAGCACGTGCGTTGCGGCGGCGGCCGGCGCACCGGCCGCGATCTGGTCCAGCAGGCACTTCAGCGCGCTGCCTCCGAGTTCGGGGATATTCACCCGCATCGTCGTCAGCGAAGGGTGGACGAGGCGTGCCAGCGGGATGTCGTCGAAACCCGCCAGCGCGATGTCGGACGGCACGTCCAGGCCTGCCTGGCTGAAAGCGTAGCGGCATCCGAGCGCCATCATGTCGTTGGCGGCGAATACCGCATCGGGACGCTCGGCCGCNGCCGCGATCTCGNGCCCGGCGCAATGGCCCGATGCCTCGTCAAAATCGCCCGGGAACTCGCTGCCCCTTGCACCGGCCTGNGCGGCGATGGCATCACGAAAGCCGCGCAGGCGTTCGCGCGCATCATGGTTGTGTTCCGGCCCCCCGATGAAAGCGACGTGGCGGTGGCCCAATGAAAGCAGGTGACGGGTCATCGCCATCGCGCCCGCATGGTTGTCGATACCGAACGCAGGCCATACCGGTTCGGCCTGCCGGGTACTGATCAACACCACCGGCAATGGCTGGGGCAGGTTCTCGGCCAGGAACCCTGGGCGTTCGGCGTAGGGCGACATGACCAGCAGCCCATCGACCCGGCCGCGCATGGCCCGCAGCGCCGCAGCCTGTTCTTCGGGATCGCCGTGATAGCTGGACAGCAGCAGATGCCGCCCGGCCGCCCGTGCGATCGAATCGATCCCGCGGATCAGTTCGGAGAAGAACTCACCATGCAAGTCCGGCAGGACCACGCCGATGGTCTGGGTGCTGCGGCTGCTCAGGCTGCGCGCCGCCGCATGCGGGCTGTAGCGCATGCGTTGCACGACCTCCAGGACCTGCCGGCGCACCGGCTCGGCGACGTTGGTATGGCCGTTGATCGCACGCGACACGGTGGCGACGGACACATTCGCCTCGCGTGCCACATCTTTGATGGTGACTGTGGTGCGCGCCATTCACAGCCCCTCCGCGGTGATGACTTTTAGAACAAAAAGAGCAAGTGGCGCGGACTGTAACCGTTTCCACGGTAAAGTGTAAAGCTTGCGTTGGATGAGTTTTTTTTCCTTTTATTTCATAGTGTTGCGGGAATCCAGGGAGGCATGTTCGATATTGCGACGCAGCAATTCCGGCCCCGCTGCCGGCAGTATCCGCACGCGTGGCGCGATGATGCAATGCATCATGTAATCGCTTCCATGGCCTACTACCCTGCGCTCGAGCCAGGTCCGCGGCGCCGCGGACCTGGCTCCCGCCGTTCCACGCTGCGACGCCGCCCCGGCACCGCGCGCAGCCGGCGGTTTCCGGCACCCTGCGCGTGCCAGCAGGATCACATCGCCTTCGACCCACAACCCATGCCGCATCCTCCGGGTATCCAGATGCAAGACCTCACGCTTCGTGCCGTGCTGCTGTGCGCATTCCTGATGGCGCCATTCCAGGGTGCCCGTGCGCAGGACTCCGATGCCATGCGCCACGGCATCTCCGTGATGCAGTCGCACTACGTCCTGCCCGATCTGACCTACGGCACCGCCGGTGGGGTGGATCTGAAGATGGACGTCTTCGTTTCCACCAAGGACCGCCCATCCCCGACGCTGATCTATGTCCACGGCGGCGGCTGGGTCAGCGGCAGCAAGATGTCGTCCATGCTCTACCTGATGCCCTATCTTTCGATGGGATGGACGGTGGTGAACGTGGAATACCGCATGGCCGGCACCGCACTGGCCCCGGCCGCGGTCGAGGACGTGCGTTGCGCGGTGCGCTACGCGCTGTCGCGGCGGAAGGATTTCAACATCGACCCGCGGCGGGTGGTGCTGTCGGGGCATTCGGCGGGCGGCCACCTGGCGCTGATCGCGGCGATGCTGCCGGTCGCCGCGGGCCTGGACCGGCAATGTGCCGGCCATGACGAGATCGGAGTGGCCGCGGTGGTCAACTGGTATGGCATCACCGACGTGGCCGATGGACTGGATGGCCCGAACCGGAAGGACTACGCGGTGCGCTGGCTGGGCGCTCAGGCGGACCGCGAAGACATCGCCAGGCGCGTGTCGCCGCTGACCCATGTCCGCCCGGGCCTGCCTCCGGTCATCACCATCCACGGCGACCGGGACCAGCTGGTGCCCTATGCGCAGGCTGTGCGGCTGAAGCAGGCATTGGACCGTGCCGGCGTGGCCAACCACCTGGTCACGATCGAGGGCGGGCGCCACGGCGGCTTCACCCGCGAGGAAGAAAACCACGCCTATGCAGCCATCGAGGCTTTCCTGCGCGAGGCCGGCGTCCTGGAAGACGCTGCCGCGGCGAGCCGGCAGCGCCCGTAGGCCGGGCTCCGCTACAGCCTGCGCAGCCTGAGCGTGCTGAGCGTGCTTTCGCCCGCCGTCGCCGGCAGGTCGATCGTCAGCCCGCGGCCGCCGCGCGCGCGCACCCGGGCGGTGTATTCGACCTTTTCGTAGCGCCCCCTGGACGCGGCCAGGTCCAGGTCGCGCACCAGCGGCACCCCGCCGTCGATCCGCGCGTCGAACACCCGCATGCCCGGCGCGTCGTGCTCCACCTCGACGAAGCCCAGCCGCAACTCGTACTCCCCGTCCGGCACGTCGAAGCGCCAGGCGCTGGCACCGGCCAGCGTGTCCTGCCACAACGGATCGTCATCGGTGTCGAAGATGCGGTGGTGGGTCAACACGGTATGTCCGCCCATGTGCCCCCAACTGCCCGCCTCGTAGGCCCGGCCCGGCTCCCACACCGTGCCATCCGCCGTCACCACGGCATAGCTTCCGCCGGCATTGATCGCGACCTCGCGCACGTCCGGGCCGCCGCCGGCAAAAAACGCCCGGCGGTCCTCGTAGCTCACGACCACTTGGTCCTCCAGCGCCTGCCCTGCGTGCATGCCGCGGGCCTGCAGCCGGTTCTCGCCGTCCACGAACGTCACCTCGAAGCGCGCGGTGGCGTTGTCCGGGCGCACCCTGCCCAACGACGTGCCGTTGTGCAGCAACTCCACTTCCTCCAGGTTGGCGTAGACCGCGACCTCCTGCACGGCGTCCTGCGCGCGGCTGCCCGCCCTGCGGGTCCATTCGTGCGCGGCGATGTGCAGCACCGGATCANCGCGCAACCGGGCGCGGTAGTAGTACAGGACATCCTTTGGCGCACGGTCGTGNAGCTGCAGCCCCTTCTGGTTCAAGCCGAACTTGCTGTCCTGGCGCCCGTTGGATCCGAAGTCGAACTGGTTCCAGACCGCGGTACCGGCCAGGTAGGGGCGCGCGTCCAGCTGCCTGAAACTGGACTCGTGGAAGCGCTGCTGGTATTCGGCGCTGAAGTCGAATGCCCGCGGCTGCCGCGCGCGCACCCGCTCGTCGCTGTCCGCACCGTATTCGCTGACGAACAGCGGGCGCCCGGGATGGCGGGCATGGAATGCGTCCAACCAGGGACCCAGGCTTTCCAAGTCCTGGTAGTACCAGCCGAAGTACAGGTTCAGGCCCAGCACCTGGGGAATGTCCTGGAATCCGCTGCCGTTGTCGATTTCGGTGAAGGAAATGGCGGTGGCGGTCGCGCGGTGGCGATCCTCCTCGCGGGTCCGGGCCTCCAGCCGCCTGGCAAGCGCGAGCAGGTCGGCCTCGTAACCCGGCGGCTCGGGTTTCGGGCGGAACTGCATCACCTCGTTCATGTAGCCCCACAGCACCACCGAGGGATGGTTGTAGTGCTGCCGGATCATCTCCACCAGCATCGTCTCGGCATGGGTGGCGAACGCGGGGCTGGTGGCGATCAGGTTGACCACCGGGATCTCCTCCCAGACGGCCAGGCCCAGGCGATCGGTCGCGTCCAGCACTGCATCGGCCTGCGGGTAGTGGGCCAGNCGCAGGAAATTGAATCCCGTCTCCTTCACCCATTCCACGTCGCGCCGGTGCTGCGCGGCGGTGAGTGCGTTGCCGTGGCCGGCCAGGTCCTGGTGGCGGTTGCTGCCGCGCAGCGGATAGGGGCGGCCGTTGAGCACGAATCCCCGCTGCGGATCGAAGTGGAACCAGCGCACGCCGAAGCGGTTCTCCACCCGGTCCGTCACCCGGCCGCCCTGCAGCACCTCGGTGACCGCGCGGTACAGATAGGGCGAGTCCGGTGCCCACAACCGCGGCCGGCGGATCGCCGGCAGGCGGTGGTCGAACGCGACCCTGCCGTCGCCCGCGGCCTGCAGCGGCGCCGACAGGCGTGCGACCTCGCGNCCCTGTGCATCTAGGATCCGGTGCCGCACCGCCAGCCCGCGTGACCCGCCGGACGCGTCGACCACGGTGCCGCGCATCCGCACCTCGGCCCGTTCCGCATCGGCGTGCGGGGTATCGATGAACACCCCGGGCGAGGCATGGTCCAGCACGTCGATGTGCACCGGGTCGGTCGCGATCAGCCACGCGTCGCGGTAGATGCCGCCGAAGAAGGTGAAATCCGCCTCCAGCGGCGGAATGTCCGGATCGTGGCTGTTGTCCACCCGCACCGCCAGCAGGTTGGGGGCATCGAAACGCGCATACGGGGTGATCTCGAATGCGAAAGCCGTGTAGCCGCCCACGTGGCGGCCCAGCAGGCGGCCATTGAGGAACACGTCGGCCACCTGGTTGGCGCCCTCGAAGCGCACGAACAGGCGCTTGCCGCGCTGCTCCGGCTGCAGCGAGAGCGTGCGNCGGTACCAGCCTTCGCCGCGCCGGTAGGGCACGCGCTTGTCGAACGCATCGCCCGCGTTCCAGGTATGCGGCAGCGCCACCGCCTGCCAGCCGGCATCGTCGAACCCCGGCGACTCGGCCCCCGCCTGCGCGCCGTCGGCGTAGCGCCAACCATCGTTCAGCGAGGCAAGGGTGCGCTCCCCGGCGTGTACACCCGCCGCGGCGCCCAGGCATGAAGCGCACACGAGCAGCAGCCAGCCCAGCCGTCCGGTTCGCCCGCGGCGGCTCATGGCGCCATCACTTCGAACCGGGCCGACTGCTCGGCGCTGGAGCTTCCGCCCACGAACACGGTGAAGGTGCCCGGCTCCACGACCTGGTGCATCTGCTCGTCGTACATCGCGAGGTCGTCGAATCCCAGCGTGAAGCTGACGATGCGCGATTCCCCGGGCTGCAGCGGCACCCGCCGGAAACCGCGCAACTGCCGTACCGGTCGGGTGACGCTGGCGACATCGTCGCGCAGGTACAACTGCACCACTTCCACTCCCGCGCGCTTGCCGGTATTGGTCACCCGTACGTCGACCTGCTGGGCCAGGTCGTCCAGCGCGAGCTTCGGCCGCGATACCNGGGGCGGATCGTAGCGGTACGTGGTGTAGCCCAGGCCATGGCCGAAGACGTACAGGGGGGTCCAGGCCACGTCCAGGTACTTGCTGGTGTACTTCTCGGTCTCGCTCGGCGGGCGCCCGGTGTTCTTGTGCGCGTAGTAAATCGGCACCTGGCCGACGTTGCGCGGGAAAGTCACCGGCAGCTTGCCCGATGGATCGGCCGCGCCGAACAGCACGTCGGCGATCGCGTTGCCGCCCTCCACCCCAGGGAACCAGGCCTCCAGTATCGCCGGCACCTTCCCTTGCAACGGGGCGATCGTGAGCGGGCGACCGTTCAGCAACACCACCACCACCGGCTTCCCGGTCGCGGCCACCGCAAGCGCCAATTGCTGCTGCACGCCGGGCAAGTCCAGCGAACTGCGGTTGTTGGCCTCGGCGCTCATGTCCGGATGCTCGCCCAGGAACATCACCACTGCGTCGGCCTGGCGCGCCGCGGCAACGGCCTGGTCGAAACCGGAAGTGTCGTCGCCGTCGATGGCGGCGCCCTGAGCCACCAGCAAGCGCGTATCCATGCCCAGGGCAGCGCGCAGCCCTTCCAGCGGAGTGACCGCATCTTCTTCCCGGGCGGCAACCGCCCAGTTGCCCAGCATCGCCCGCCGATGGTCGGCCAGCGGGCCGATCACCGCCAGCGTGCGCAACGACCTGGACAGTGGCAGCACGGCGCCGTCGTTCTGCAGCAGCACGAAGGACTTCTGCGCCATCCGGCGCGCCGCGGCCCGGCTTTCCGCGGTGAGGGTGAGCGCCTCCTGCCTAGCGGGATCGCTGCAGTAGCGATAGGGGTCGTCGAACAGGCCAAGCCGCAGCTTCGCGGCCAGCACGCGACGCACCGCCGCATCCACCTGTGCCATCGGCACCCGCCCCGCGCGCACCGCCGCGGGCAGGTCGCTGAGGTAGATGCGGCTGACCATGTCCACGTCCACGCCCGCGCGCAGCGCCAGCCTGCCGGCGTCCTCCCGTGTGGCCGCCACTCCGTGCACCATCAGTTCCTGCACGCCGTTGTAGTCGCTGACCAGCACCCCGTCCCAGCCCCACTCGCCGCGCAGCACGCCTTCCAGCAGCCCGCGGTTGGCGTGCATCGGGATCCCGGACACCTCGTTGAAGGCCGCCATCACCGATTGCGCCCCGGCCGCGACCGCCGCCTTGAACGGCGGCAGCTGGACCTCGCGCAGGCTGCGCTCGGACAGGTCCGCGCCGGCGTAGTCGCGACCGCCTTCGGCCAGGCCATAACCGACGAAGTGCTTGGCCGTGGCCAGCAGGGTATCGGGCGCGGCAAGGTGCGATCCCGGCGCGGACGACGCATCGTCGCCCTGGAAGCCGCGCACCCGTGCCGCCGCCATCGCCGCGCCCAGGTAGGGATCCTCGCCGGACCCCTCGACCACCCGCCCCCAGCGCGGGTCGCGCGCGATGTCGACCATCGGCGCATAGGTCCAATGGATGCCATGCGCGGTGGCCTCCACCGCCGCATGCCGGGCCGCCACGGCGACCTCGTCCGGATCGAAGCTGGCGGCCTCTCCCAGCGGCACCGGGAATACCGTGCGGTAGCCGTGGATCACGTCGGAAGCGAACAGCAGCGGGATGCCGAGCCGCGAACGCTGCACCGCCACCCGCTGCAGTTCGCAGGTGCGCCTGGCCCCGTCCACCCCCAGGATCGAGCCCACTTCGCCGCCGCCGATCTGGGCCTCGCTGGCGGCCTGCGCCGCCGGGCCGGTGTCGTTGCCGAGGCCGCGCGGCTGGTTCAGCTGGCCCAGCTTCTCCTCCAGGGTCATCCTGGCCAGCAGCGCGTCGATGAAGGCTCGCTCCGCAGCGTGCCCGGCATGCGGCGGCGTCCCCGTAGGCAGGGCCGCGCCGGCCACCGGCGCGGACAGCGCCGTCACCAGCAGCACAGCGAAACAGCGGGTGCGGCGGAGCGTCCTGACCATGTCGGTCTCGCGGCGTGGCATCGGACAACGAATGTAAACGTTTCCACGCATCCCTGCATGACGCAGTGCCGAAACCACGCGGCCCGGCCTGGCTTGGCTTGGCCGGGCCGGACGGCAGCCGGGGCGCCGCTGGACAGCGGCCGCGCCAGCACTTACCCTTGCTCGCACTGCACGGTCGGAAGTAGCGGCCCGCCCGGACCTGGCCCATTCGCCACCCGTCCCGTCGACCGATTCGCTGCCCCCTCCGCCCGGGTCCGACGACCTTCCCCGCCGTCTGCTACGCCGCCGTGGCCTGCGTCGCCTGCGCGATGGGTGGGGATGCG
>Ga0056904_1000883_pt1 | contig 16543 bp, 14 predicted proteins | sample EBPBio172007_DNA_FD_55043 | JGI IMG/M metagenome (GOLD analysis project Ga0056904, IMG submission 55043) | Wastewater treatment Type I Accumulibacter community from EBPR Bioreactor in Madison, WI, USA - Reactor 1_9/17/2007_ DNA | ecosystem: Engineered > Bioreactor > EBPR > Anaerobic-Aerobic >...
CTCCCTTCCCCTGGAGCAGATCCACCGGGGCCGGACTCCTCCCCAAGTCCGGCTCCCCGCCCCGCCCGGCTCCCCCTGCCCGGCGGGGCTTTTTTTTGTTTGACGATGACTCTAGCCCGGTACTTCGCTGGACTGCGCCCAAGCCCGCTATAGCAGGTTTATCAAGGACTTAGGCGCGTCCATCATATGCCGGTGCTATCCGAAACTTGACCCGGCTTCCGGTCGCGTGGCTCCCATGTGGCTCTTGGAAACCGAGGTTTCCGAGGAGTCATCATGGCAAGAATCAAGCTCACCAAGTCCGCTGTCGATGCCGCCAAGCCCCAGGCGCAGGCCATCGAACTGCGGGACACCTTGGTGCCCGGCTTCCTGTGCAAGATCACCCCGGCCGGCCGCAAGGTGTTCATGCTCCAGTACCGCACGAACGCCGGCGAGCGGCGCAAGCCGGCCCTGGGGCAGTACGGGGAACTGACCGTCGAGCAGGCCCGCGTCATGGCGCAGGAATGGCTGGCCGAGGTGCGCAAGGGCGGCGACCCCAGCGCGGCCAAGGCCGCCGCCCGCAAGGCACAGACCATGAAGGAGTATTGCCACACCTTCATGGAGGACTACTCCAAGCAGCGTAACAAGCACAGCACGCAGCGCGGCTACCAGGGTGTCATCGACCGCTGCATCATCCCCATCCTGGGCCGGATGAAGGTGCAGGACGTGAAGCGCCCGGACGTGGCCGCGCTGATGAAGAAGCTGGCCCACAAGCCGGCCGAGGCGAACCGCGCCTTCGGCGTGCTGCGCAAGATGTTCAACCTGGCCGAAGTGTGGGGACTGCGCCCTGACGGCACGAACCCGTGCCGCCATGTCCCGATGTTTCCGCCGGGCAAGGAAACCCGGCTCATCGTGGACGATGAACTGGTGCGGATCTTCCGCCAGTTGGAAAAGCTGGAGGCCGAAGGGCTGGAGAGCTACGTCATCCCGCTGGCGATCCGCCTGCAATTCGAGTTCGCCGCCCGCCGCTCCGAAATCTGCCCGCTCGAATGGGGCTGGGTTGATCTGGAGAAGCGCCGGGTGGTCTGGCCCGACAGCAAGACCGGCGGCATTTCCAAGCCCATGAGCGAGGAAGCCTATCGGCTGCTTTCGACGGCGCCGCGCCGGGAGGGCTGCCCCTACGTCCTGCCGTCGCCCAACGACCCGGCCCGGCATCTGACGCATGGCGAACACTATGGCGGCTGGAAGCGCGCGCTCAAGGCCGCCGGCGTGCCCCACGTCGGCACGCACGGCATCCGCCACCGGGCCACGACCGACATTGCCAATTCGGGCGTGCCGACCAAGGTGGGCATGAAACTGACGGGCCACAAGACCGTGGCGATGTTCATGCACTACGTCCACACCGAGGACAAGCCGGTGCGGGATGCGGCCGAACTTGTGGCGAGCCGGCGGCAGGCCATCACGGGCGCGCGGCGCCCTGCGGAGGCGATGGCATGACCAGGCACAGGGCATTTGCGTCGTCCGCAGCGCCGTCGGCGCCGCGGGGCGATCCGGCTTCAATCCCTGCCTTACCATAGGCATCAGGATTTCCGAGACGCTGTCTCGGAGTTCGAGCGACTTGCGAGCGACCTGACGGCTGCTACGCTGGGGCTATCGCTGCGCCGGCTTCCTGAAACCCCCGTTCAAGCAAGACGGGTCTCAATTCCTCCAGCGCATTGGCCGGTACACCGAGCCACAGAAGATTGCGGGCGCGAGTCACGGCAACATAGCCGATGCGCCCGACTTCGGTGTCTACGCCGGCCAGCAGCGCATTAGCGTGTTCCCGGTTGGCCAAGTACAGCACAGCATCAAGGCTTTCGCCCTTCGCCTGATGGACTGTGTCCACTCGGATGCGCGGTGCGTCGTCGTTCGCTGCCAAGTCAGCGTCGGTGATCAGCGGCGCATTGGGCAACCCCCTTCTTGCGAGCTTGTTGCCCAGGTTGTTGGTGCTCGTCAAGCCGTGGTCTTGTGCGATTTGCGCCAGCAATGTCTTCGTCCGTTCCAGCAGCAGCGGATGCCACTGCGTGTCCCCGGTCAATGTCGCGGCCGGCAGCCCCGAATCTGGATTGCGCGTGAATGCCCAAACGAGCCGTCGCAGCATTCGATCATCCGGGTAGCGCCCGGGCTGCGTGATCTTTGCCACCAGTCCCTGCGGCGGGTTGGCAAGTAGACCGACGATGCCGGAAGCCACCAGCTTGAACGCGCCGAGATAGTCCTGGTGCCGGTCGCGCAGGATGGCGGCCTGTGCGAGAGCCTTGACGGTTCCCTGGCCTGGCGCCCCTTCGTTGCCGCCGAGCTTGTTGGCCATGTCCCGGGCGCGGCACAGCACGGCCGAGCTTTCCAGCTTCAGGTCGGCCGCCAATACCGCCGCCTGGAAAGCAGCGATGAGGTTCTCGCGTTCGGCGTTCCGGTAGGGCACGAAGAAAGCGCCATGCGTCGTATCGGGCACTAACCTGTCCGCGGTGTCTGCCCGCGTTGACAGCCTATTGGCCAAATCCAGAATCGCTGGCACAGACCGGAAGTTCCTGGTCAGGTGGAGACTGTTGACACCTTCCCACTGACCGTACCGTGTCAGGAACGCCCCATTGGCACCGGCGAACTCGTAGATGCCTTGGTTTGGATCACCGATCAACGAGACCTGGCAGCCCGCACCGACAAGCTGCTCGATGATGGCCTGATGAGCCGCACCGATGTCCTGCGCTTCGTCGATCAGAATATACGGATAGCGGCGGACCAGGGCGCGCAGGATGCCGGGCTGTTCTGCCAGGGTGCGGTAGCACCAGTAACGCCCGAGGTTGTGTGTATATGCACCTACCTGTCCAAGACGATGCACAAGGCGCGTCGCTTGCGCGGTATCCAGCCTAAGCGTCCGGTCGTTGTCCGCGTAGCAGAAATGGACACCGTTGTTGTCGATGCCAACTTGCATCTGCGTGATCTCGCGAGGATACGTGTTCGTCTGGAACCTGAAGCCGCCCAGGAACGCTTCCCCGCCCATCACAAGGAATGCAGCCTGCTGCGCACCCATCGTGCGATACGCGTGTGGGCGCAGCACGTTGCCGGTGATGAAGGTGTCTAGCGTGTTGATCTCGACGCGGCCGTGGGCGACGCTGGAGGGCACCTCCTGGACCAGATTCTGGTATTCGCGCCGAAAGGTATCCACGGCGACATTGGAGAACGACAGGAGAGCGACGCGACCGCGATTATCACCGAGTTGTCGGCGCATCTGCGCCAGCCGGCGTACGGCGGTGAACGTTTTGCCGCTGCCAGCGCAGGCAATTACGGACATCGGTGCGATTGGTGCGCCGATGACCTGCAACTGCTCGTCGGACGGCTGGGCCACTACTCGGGCTCCTTGACTTGGCAGGCGTGGGTGATTGCCTCGCGGATGTAGTCCGGCACTACTGAACCGCCCCGGGTTCTCCGGAGACTCGTTGGTGTGAGTCACGCCGCCATGGCGAGCTCACGGGTTTGTTGATGGTAGATCGCTTCTGCTTCGGCCGGTGGGATGTTGCCGATCGGTCCCAGCAAGCGCCTGTGGTTGAACCAGTCCACCCAGTTCAACGTCGCCAGTTCCACCGCCTCGCGGCTTGGCCAAGAGCGTCGGTGGATCAGCTCGGCTTTGTAGAGCCCGTTGATCGTCTCGGCCAGCGCGTTGTCGTAGCTGTCCCCGACGCTGCCCACCGACGGTTCGATCCCGGCTTCGGCCAGCCGTTCGGTGTAGCGGATGGAGACGTACTGCACGCCGCGGTCGGAGTGGTGCACCAACCCGCCCTGGACTGGCCGGCGCGCGTACAGCGCCTGCTCCAGCGCGTCGAGCACGAAATCGGTGCGGGCTGAGGAAGACACCTTCCAGCCGACGATCCGCCGGGCAAAGACATCGATCACGAAGGCCACGTAGATGAAGCCCTGCCAGGTCGAGACGTAGGTGAAGTCGCTCACCCACAGCGCATTGGGCCGGTCGGCCCTGAACTGGCGGTTCACCCGATCCAGCGGGCACGGCTGGGCCTTGTCGCTGTGCGTGGTCTTCATGATCTTGCCGCGCACGACGCCGGTCAGCCCCAGCCGCTTCATCAGCCGCGCCACCGTGCAGCGGGCCACCGGCCAGCCCTCCCGGCGTAGCTGCTTCCAGACCTTGCGCACCCCGTACACCTGCATGTTCTCGTCCCACACCCGCCGGACCTCGGCGCACAGGGCCTGGTCGCGCCACCAACGCTCCGGCTGCAGGTCCGGGGTGGCCTGCCGGGCCCGGTGCGCGTAGTAGGTCGACGGAGCGATCGGCAGCACCCTGCAGATCGGCTCGACTCCGTAGACGTGGCGGTGCTCGTCGATGAACGCCGTCATGGCTTGAACCGGCGGTCGAGCTCCGCCTGGGCAAAATACGCCGACGCCTTGCGCAGGATCTCGTTGGTCTGCCTGAGCTCGCGTACCTCGCGTTCAAGCGCGCGGATCCGCTCGTGCTCGTCGGTGGTCATGCCGGGCCGCTTGCCCTGGTCACGCTCGGCCTGGCGGACCCAGCGCCGTAACGTCTCGGACGTGCACCCGATCTTGCCGGCCACCGAGCCGATGGCGGCCCACTGCGAGCCGTGCTCGTTCTGGTGCTCCAGCACCAGACGCACCGCTCGCTCCTGTACCTCGGGGGAGAACTTCGTAGACTTCCTCATGGCTCCATCCTCTCAAGTGAAGGAGCCTCCGGGAAAGCCGGGGCGGTTCACTACGCACGCGGCGCCATCGGCAATCACCTGCGCGAGTGCCTGGCCGAAGCGGCCTTTCTGCACGTTGTTCTGCGGGCGCTCAAACATGCCGCTGAAAAGGGCGCGCGCCTTGGCCGCATCGCCTTCCGCGGCTTCGACCGTTACTGCGACGGTTTCGCCAATCTTCGGGTGCAGCTCCTTGAGAGCCGCCAGCATCGCGACACGGTTGTCGGCATGCAGGGCCAAGTCGTATTCGAATGTCTTGAGACCGTGGAATATCTTGACGAAGGCATCCTCGCCTTCCTTCATCTTGGCGGTGTTGTCCGACACCTTCACAGCAGTACCGGGCGCGGGGTAGGCCGCCTGCTGTTCTCCGTCGCCGTCGGGGTCGTCGACCGGGTCCGCGTCTGTGATGACAGCCACCGGAACCTTCAGTGCCTTTTCGCCGAACAACGGCAGGAACGAGTCGAAGTTCAATCCTTCGACGCTGATCAGGCTGACACCGTGTTCGCGCAGCCTATGCCCGCACTTCTCCGCCAACACGCTCACCAACATCAACTCGGCCGCGCCTTCGACGAAGATGACACGGCGGGCAAAGAACAACTCGGCACGGGTCACGTCGAGGTAACGTTCCAGCTTCTCTCGCTTCCCCTTGCCGAAGGCAATCGTACGCGGAAAGAATGTCTCCACGGAGCTTCCCGTATCGACCAGGCAGGCAAGGCTGTCGAGATCGGCGATGCTGGCGAAGTTGGGGGAGTGGCTGGTAACGAACAACTGGACAGGCTTCTCGCCTTCGACGGCCTTGATAGTCCCCAGATAGTCCAGCAGTACCGCCTGAAGTTGCGGGTGCAGGTGCGCCTCCGGCTCCTCGATGATCAGGCCTCGATAGCTTGCTTCCGGGTTCTTGGTCAGCTCACTGAGCACGACGGCCATGAAGATCAAGTTGTTGAAGCCGAGCCCGTTCTGCTCGATTTCGAACGCGTCCACCACCAGCGACAGGCGCGACGCCAGCCGCTGGAAGTCGCTACCGCTCAGGCCAAGATCCAGAATTTGGGCAAGCTGCGGCCCAAGCATCGTGCCGTGCCGATTCTTGATGGCTGTGTGAGTGTTGACGACCGGCTCGTGCTTCTTCAACTCCTCGTCGAGCTTTTTCAGCGCGTCGTTGATGCCATCGCGTCCCGCGTCGTCAGCCAGGAGCTGAAACAACCGGGCCAATTGGCTGGTGCGACTGGGCTTGAGTCCTTGCGAAGCGTCCCGCAGCGGCGGCAGATAGACACCGCGCAAGTTCTCCATCATGTCTGCGGTCAAGCCCATGTCCTCGTGGTCGCCACACCAGCGCTTGGCACGCAGCCTTCCCGTCTTGTCGGCTTCCGAGTAACGGATGGTGATATGCGCTTCGAGCTTGCCGAGTGCGTCGGGCTTCAGCGCTGCCAGGAAGTCGGCCTCGTCATCCGGGTCCAAATCACGAAAGACGTACTGGAACTCGATGTTGCCCGCCGGAGCACCGCCCTTGGGCCGGTGCATATCCTCGCTGTCAAGGCGCGGGTACGGCTCATCATGCCCCGCAAGCAGCGCACGTAGTGCATCGACGACAGCGGTCTTGCCGACGTTGTTAGCGCCGACCAGAACGTTCAGTCCTGGCTGGAAGCTCAGATCAGCTTTCTGTAGTTTCCTGAAGTTGGATATTCTCAGTTGTGCCAGATACACCGATGATGTCCTCCTGCGGCCCGTTTCGTGAGTCGGCCGGCAGCCAATTGTCGTGTCGGAGTCACGGCAATTGGCGCCCGAAAGCACACTTGGTTCGGCCGACCATCACTACCCGAGCAACGCGCGTAGGTTGTCGCGAACGAGGTTGGCTACATTGGTCGCAGGCAACCCATGCAAACGGCTCAGTGACTCCACCACGCCCGCCACATCGGCCGGCCGCGAAGGTCTGTCGCCGGTGCGAGTAAAGGGACCGTCGGTTTCCGTCAGCATCCGATCCAGCGGGATGGTCTGCACCATTGGCGCGTGCTTCTCATTGCCAAGCATTCCTGCGTTGATCGAGAAGTAGCAGCCCAACTCCAGCGCACGCTTCGCCTCGCTCTTTGTCCCGGTGAACCAATGAAGAACGATCTTGCCGCGCTCGGGTGGCAGATGCGTCTGGACAAGATCAAGTACCGCCTTGGCTGACCTGATGCTGTGGACCGTGATGATTTTCCCACCGGCCTGAGCGCAGCGCTGCAACACATGCTGGAATACACGCTTCTGCGCATCGAGCGACTTGAAGAACCGGGGGCCAGCGTCCAATCCGACCTCACCGATGTAGCGCGTCTCCGCAAGGTATCGATCCCACAATTCGATTTCGTTTTCACGCTCCGCGACCAACTGCGGATGCAGCCCCAGCGCCGCTCGAACATGCTTCGTTCGCTGCGCGAGTTCGTGATTGCGAGGCCAGGCGCGCGGTGTTGTCGTCACCGCTAGCGTGAACACGCCGGCCGCCTCCGCATCCTGAACTGCCACGGCATGGTCCGGGTAGAGATCGAGGTGGCAGTGGAAGTCCACGAGGCCGGTTGAAGAGATCATGCACGCATCCTCGTCAGCTCGGTCTCGCCTCGGCGCCGTCGATAAGCTGCGCGACTTCATCAAGGCCACGCCGGTAGACATCGGCAAGCTGATCCAGATGCGCGGCTTCATCCGCAAGCGAGCCCGGCTTGTGGATCAGAAGGTTCGCGAGCTGCGGCTTCCCTTTCAAGCGTTCGATCGCGTACTGAAAAGATCTGACTTGCACTCCGGTCGCTTGGCGCGTGTCCAACGGCTGCGCTTGAAGGTCGGGCACGGTATACGTCGTCGGGTCGTTTCCTGTCCCCCACGCTGCCGTCAACGCTGCTCGGCGGATTAGGCATGGCAGGCAATAGCCACAGTGCTCGATGCCACGTCCGAGCCATCGCGCATAGGCAGGGTGTGCACACGACAGCGAATCTGGTGCCAATTTCTTCAAAAGGGCTGGGTTATGGCAGGCTGCGGCCATCTCGCCCTTCGTCTTGTCCCAATACGGATTCTGGACCTCGCCGTCGATGCCGAGTGTGCCGAGCAGGTCATTCCACCGTGCCATGTAGTAGGGATGGGTGGTCCGCGTGCTATTCGAACCCAGCCGCAGAGGGTCCAAAGGCACATTCAATGCGATCAGCCCATTCTCGGGGACGCGTAGTACAAAACGGCGACCCAACCCAGTGCCAGCGAACACGCCGAGCGCGAAGAACAGGAACGATCTGCCGCGCGTGCTGTCTTCCGAGCCAACGTCTGCCACGAGGCCTTTCTTAAAGGTCATGCCGACACGCAACCGCTCGAAAGACGATTTGGCGTAGTTCTTCTTCAGGCCCGTGAACAACTTGCCCTGCGCGTCGCTGATCGAACCTTCGCCGAAGTGGCTGACCAGCAATGGCGTAGCACCATCCTCCAGCAGGTCGATGGCACCAATCAGGCTGTCCAGTCCCCCCGAGAACAGGCTGAGGGAATCGAAGGGCGGAGCGATCAGGCTTGGAGGCGCCGCCTGAGCGATCGTCGCGAACCGGTTCGGACGTGCCCTGAATCCGATCGTCCACCGATCACCCGTCAAGAAGTCGAGAGATTTTTTAAGTGTCGGCGCTGCTACGCCCCAACGAGCTGGATCGCTGACCGGCACGACGAGCCGTATCTCGCGCGTCCACGAGTCCTGAGACTGCTCGGCACGAGAGATGCGCGTGTCCGCCGCATGGACATGCGCGGCCAGCACCAGCAGGTCGATGCCGATCTCCGACGGAAACACCCCAATCTTCTTCAGATTGGTGAGCGCACCACCGATGCCGTGATCCAAGGACTTTTCGCCGGCGACGAGTTGCAGATAGGTTCTCTGTTCATCGGCGCCTGCCGTCACATCGAAGCTGTCATCGGGGCCGAAGCGGCCTGCTAGGAGTTGTCGCTTCATTGGTTGACCTCCGCATCGCCCAAGGTCTGCAAGATCGCAAATGCGGACTCGTACACAGCGTCCACGAAGCCTTGAATCCGCTCGGGCGTGAGATTGGGTGTCTCCGCCCTTGCACGAGTGAGTGCGTCGCTTACCCCGCCTCGGATGAAGTCACGTAGCTGTTGCTCGACGCGGTGCGCCGCATGCGTATCTGCCGGCATGGTCACGGCTTTGGTGCCGATGTCATTGCAGATGCGCGCCTCGATGGCATGGGTGGCATACAACTCGAATACCGTCTGCATCTGATCCGGAGTGAACGTTGCCAAGTCGGTGAGACCTTCGCTCGCCAGTTCAACGATGGTTTCGATGTAGGCCTCGCGGGCGATGCCCTCATCGACCGTGCCAGCGCCTGGGCAGATGTAGTCGGCCAGTCCCACGAAGATTTCAGTGATCGGGCGACCTGCCAACGATTCCAGGTCCAGGGCACGCAGCGCCTCGCGCACACCCCGAGTTTGCGCATCGGCCAAGAAGCCGAGGAGCCGTGCGCCGGCCCCCCGAGAGGCGCCCATGCGTTGGGCAGCCTGGCGCGCGCCTCCAGCGGACGTTGAGACGTACCTTGAGACAGCGCGACCCATGTTGGCCCGATCACCACCGCCCGAACCAGCAAATCGCGTGAAGCTGTTGCGAGCGCCGGAGAAGCGTTGAGGATCTGCTGTCCTGGGAATGGGCGGGCGGTTTGGCGGCACAGGCGGCGCAGCGCCATCGGCGGGTGGTTGGCCATCCGGCCCTGCGCCATCGCCTGGAGCGGAAGCAGGGGCGTCACCGCCGTCGCCCAACCATGATGGAACAAGCGGTGTTCCACCGCCAGGGCCACTGTAAGCTGTCGAGGTTCCCATCAACGCCCTCCCTTCGTATCTTTGAGCGCTGCTTCGGCGCTGGCTTTGAGGCCGGGGTTATTGGTGACTTTGCTCCAGTCACCCAGCAGCTTCGTCAGGCGAGCAGCACATTCGGTGTCTTTGATGACACCCTGCCAGCCGCTGACAACCCATGGCCCGCACTTGCTGCTTGGCAGTGCCTCTAGGAAGTCCATCAACTGGCCCTGGAGGCCGGGCTGCGCCTTCACAAGGACGACGAAGCCATCAACACCCGCTGGCTTGGTGTCGAAGGTGCCCGTGCTCATGATCTTGCTGCGAACGGCCTCGAACACTTTTTCGGCTTCGGGCTGCACGAGTTGCTTCAGCTCGGCTTCGTAGCCTTGGACGGTCATCTTGCCGCCGAACAGCTTCTCGACCACGCCAGCCAGATGACCCAGCACCGACACCGGGCCAAAGTAGTCCTTCTTGTCCTTTGTCACGAACAAATAGGGGCGCAGGTCGAGCCCTGAGAGCTTCGGCGAGAGGCGAGCCCAGTCGCGCACCGACTCCGACGACTTCCATTCGGTCACCACGGCGTTGTCGGGCGCAGGTGTAGGCTCGGCGGCCTTCTTCCCTTTCGGCTCACCATCTTTGCTGTTAGCCGCAGCCAAACTCTTCTCAAGCGTTTCAAGGTCTTCGCACAGCCCCTGTGGATGGACCGCCGCGACGAACGCAATCTGCTCGAACAACCTTGGGATGAAGCGCTCCGCGAGCATGAGCTTCGCAAGCACGGGGAGCGTGATGTCGTCGCCGAAACCGCGCGCGGTCGCGGTGCGCTCGCGCAACAGCAGCGTGTTGAGGAAGCGCTTGATCTGACGCGGGTTGCCCTTCGTGCCGCTTGCCAGGATGGGGCCGATCTGGTCGCTGAGGGTAAGCGCATTGTTCGCCTTCTCGGCCTGCTTGCCGAGCGTCGTCTTGACCGTCATGGCGTCCAGCCCCCCGCTAGTCCAAGGTCGTTTCAGCTTCTCCCGCGCGACCGCGATCAGCTTCGCGTAGTCCTCGTCGTTCTCTCCGATCTCCGCGCCGGCCAACAACAACGTGACGTAAATCCGCGTCTCAGCTTCGCCGAGGGCTGGAATGCGGAATGGAACCTGGATGAGCTTTTCGAGATAGTTGCGAGCGTAGTCGCGCGGTCCGGTGCTGTCGGGCAGATCTGGAAAGTGCTTGCGCACCGCATACTCGATCATCGCCTCGTCGGCCGCGACGACGAACGCCGTCCGCGCGGTGAACACGAACAGCCGGATGGCTTCGAGCGTTTCAATGGCGGTGTCGGGCAGGCAACGGTCGAGGTCATCGATCAGGACAACGAGCTGCTTGATGCCTGCGTCTTTCAAGAGCTGGTCGAACGCCTTGCGGAACGCCTCCACTTCCTCCGGCACATTCTTGGACTCGTCCGGCTTCAGCAGGGCCTTGGCTTCATCGATGGCCGTCGAGATGTTCTCTTTTGTCACGAGCTTGGCGGGGTCTGCCACCAGCGCTTCGAGCGAGCCGACGACGGCTCCGATTTGCTCGGGCGTCGGGATACCCGTGAAGGCGGTCAAGGCCAAACCACCGGCTCTCTTGGCGACCTTCAGCCAGTCGATGCGGCGGAAGACATCCTTGACGGCCACAGCCGCCTTGTTCAACGCTGGTCTTTTCTCGACCAGGCCCGTGACGATTCCTTCGATCAGGGCTATCTTCGCGTCCTCAAAGCCTTGAAAACGCCACCCATTGAATTTGAGGCACAGGACATCGTTCTTGTCTGCAAAGCCCGCCTCGATCATTTCGAGCACGCTGGACTTGCCCGCCCCCCAGTCGCCGTGCACGCCGATCGTCACCGGATGATCGGGCTTGGCACGAAGCAGCCCGACGATCGTGGCAGCGATGGCCTCGTTGTTTAGCAGGTCGACTTTTGTTTCGTTGTCGGTCAGGATCATTTCCCTTGTCCTCTTTCTTGGTCCGCGTTCGGCAACGCCATCAGCACCGAGCGGATCGCCTTGCATATCGCGTCGCGTGGCCCGTGCAGCCTGAGTCCTAATGTCAGTTCGAGCTGCACACCGATGCCGCGTCGTCCCCGATTGCAAATGTTCTTCGGGTCTGTGGCGGGAAACGGGTGATCCTCGCTTTGGGCATCGACTCCGATCCCATGCATCGCTTCTCTGATCGCCAGCTTCAAAGGTCCATCAAGCCCGCCGAGGAGAACTCGTTGATCATCGCCGCCGCATCCGTGAATCGCAACGACGTAATCGCACTTGGACAGGAGTTCCAAACAACGCGGTTCGTCGAACCGATGGCTTGTCAGATGCAACGTTGAATAGTTGCCGGACGGCCTAATTCCTTCAAAGGAGTAGAGATTGAAGTCTCCTCCAGCAACGCCGCAGGCGATGTCCGACGTGTACTTCTCGATCCTTCCTCCATGCGGCGCAATGACAGCGATCGACGACGCCGCGACCTGACGCACAAGCACTCTGTAGTCCTCACCTTCGGCTTGGGCTTTGGCTAGATCGGCATAGCCCCTATAGCTGGAGGCGAGGCTGTTCATTCTTGATTCCAGTGGATCTTTGACAGGTTCTTGGGTGACATAGCGATCGCCTGCATCTCAGAGCTTCTTCTCGGCACCGGATATGGGATGGACGTAGATGAGCCCTTTGGTTTGTGCCGCCTTGACTTTGCGATCGATCATCTCCCGCAAACTCAGGTGCCCTTCCAGTACCAAGATCAGATCCTCGCCGTCGATGAATAGCGTTTGAATTTCCTTGCCAATTACGAGGCTACGAATAACCTCTGAACTAAAGCCATTCACTGAAATGAACAGGCCGCGTCCGTATAGTTTGCCCGCCACTTTGCCGGCAAACTGGTAGACGGGCTCGTTGCTTGCAGACCGTTCCTGCCACTTCGCTTCAATCAGATAATGTTCCCCGTCGAACTTCACTGCGCCATCGACCTGCTCTCCGTTTACGCGGAAAGCCTCGGTGGTCTCCAGATGAGAGAGGCGTGACAACTCGGCCAAGATCCGTTCCAGCGCGTACCCGCGCTGCTGCCGTGAGGTCTTGTCGGCGAGGAGATCGAGGTATTCGGCGCGTAGTTGATCGAGCGACGCTGTGGGTTGCTGGCGAGCTGCATCCTGTGCAGCTCTGCGCTCGCGATCGGCCTTGATCCTGGCGTCTCGAATTTCCTGCAGTTGGCGGAGATGCTCCAGACTCTTGTTGGCTGTGCTGCGGTCCAGCTTGCGTAGCTTGTCGAAATAGTACGGGTCGAAATGCGACCAGCTCAGTAGCGATTGCAGCATCGCCCGGAATGGGCCAAGGCCGTTGTCAGAACGTGCTGCGAGTGCGGAGAACAGAGCATCAACTATTTCATGTCGCTTGAGGGCATTCTCGCCCTCGATCTGCAACCGCGCGATCTCCGCCTTCGTGCATCCGTGCTTTTCGAAGAAGCCCACAATGTCCTTGCGTGGCCAGAACAGGGACAGGATGCAGTCCTTCATGCAGCCTTTGATGTCGGCGGGAAAGTTCATGTCGCCGATCCTCAACCGATCCGAGCCAGCAGTTGCTCTATCACGTCACAGGCCTGCCGCTGCCGCAGTGCCCGTGCTTCACGCAAATCTGGCTCGTCGCTTTCGCCCAGCTCGAACCTGGCGACCGATACGGGGCCATCCTTGCGGTAGCCCTCGATCTTCTCGTCGCCTGCGAAACGGCTGCGCACGATCGCCAGCGAGGCCTCGATGACGGCACCGTGCTTGCCGCGCCGCTCGTTGCGGAAGGCTTCGGCCACGGCGGCCATGCCCTCGGGCGCGTGCTCGATGCAATAGACCAAGTCGTGCGCGTCCTTGCGCTCGAAGCGCTGATCGAACGCGAAGGACTTCAAGCAGGTGAAGCTGACGAGATTGGCGTGCTTGATCTTCTCGGTGGCGATGCCGTTGCCGCCCAGCAGTTCGGCCTGGATCTCGGTGACTTGGTACAGGTCGAAGACGATGGACGAGTGCGGGATGTTCAGGGCCGAGATCGTCCCTTCGGTCGGCAGCGGTTGTACCTTGCCGCCAACGAGGTCCGGCGCATCCGCCAGCAGTTCCAGCACCATCAGCGCACCATGCTCGGTACGGGTCTGCCAACGCCACGAGAGCTTCTTCCCGGCTTCGTTCTCGGCACGCTCGAAGCCCATCTTCTTGAGGTTATCCTCCAGCGTGTGATAGGCCTCGGTGTCGGCCAGGATTTGCAGGTCGATCACGATGTCCACATCCAGCGTACCGGCGTGCGCCGGCACCGCGGGTGGCCGTGCGGCGACGAGATACCGCGGCGTGAGCCCGCCGACCAGGTAGACCGAATCCTTCCACGGTCCGAGACCGCGCAGCAGCGTCACGAGGACACGTTCGCAGTCCACGGTGTACTGGTCACTGTAGCCGTCGAGCGTTGCGGGCTTGGCCATCAGAAGCCGATCCTTTCTTTGCGGAAGTGCTCGGCCATTTCCTTGGAGCGGCCTTCGCCACGCAGCAGGTCGAGATAGATCTGGATTGGGCTGGCCAGCCATAGGCCGTCGATCTGCTCGCGGAACAGTAGTTCGCCTGACGACTTGGCTTCGATGACCCCCAAATTGGCGCCCTCATTGACGACACGCGCGTCCAGGTCACCGATCGCCGCATCGGCGTTCCCGCCGATCAGCACGCGCACCCGCACTTGGGAGACATGAGAAATGAACGGCGCATAGCGCTGCGCGGCGGCTTCGTGGCTGATCGCGTACTGGACCTCGTGCGCGTCGAAGACCTGGCCGATTCGCGTCGCCAGCGTGTCCGCCTTCGTGCCCGGCACGTAGTATCGCCGCACAGGTGACGGACGGATGGTGGCGAGCTGCTTGGCCCATGCGTCCAGCAAGGCCGCCGGCTCGCGAAGGTGGCGCTCCTTGCCCGGGCCTTGCCCACGCACTACCAGCCAGTCGAAGCGCTCCAGTTCGGTCAGCACTTGGGAGGCGGTGGCGGGCGACACCGTCGCCTGCTGCGCCAACTCGGTGACGCCGAACCACTTCTGATGCCGTACCAGCAGGGCGTGAAGCACCTGGGCACGTCGCCCGGTGAACAGCGACCGCACCGACTTCGCCAGGGCTTTGGGGGGCGGCTTGTCGATATAGAGGTACGCACCGGGGGCGGGTAGGTACAGGCTGCCGCCGCTGTCGTAGTAGCCGACGCGCTCGCTCCTGAGCAGTTCCTTCGCGCCGGGGGAGATGGACTCGGCGACGAGGAGTGGCAAGGGGTTCTCCCGTTGCCCGGTGGGCCTCCCGTGGCTCGCCGCCCGGAGTTGCCAAATTACTTGGCGGACATCTCGCGGAAAGACGACCTTCTTAGCTTCAAGCAACAGGACGAACGGCTTCCCAGCAACGTGCAAATCGACCTGGGCGTCGTACCCGCGATCGCTGGGCTGGGCGGCTGGCTCCTGGGCGAGGTCGGCCTCTACCTCGGGTAGCTCCCGCAGGGCGTCAACCAAGCGCGCGATCAACTCTCGTTCAGTCAGGGTGGACTCAAACATGCAGCGCGGAGCCTTGTTCACTGTTCAGTAAATATGCGAACTCTACCGAAAATTCAGCCGAATGGCAATTTTTACTGTGCAGTGAAAGAGCGACGGCAGCCTACAGCCCATGCCGAGCCCCCTGTCGGGCGTCACGGCGTTCCGTCGGCGGGCTCGCGGGCTGCGCCCCGCGCTTCTTGCCGAATCGCGGCCATTCGGCTTTGACCCCTGACGCCTCCGGCCCTCCCAGGCCTGCGCGCTCCGCTTACCGGAAACCCCGCATGCGTGAAGAGGCGGTCTTGCCGTGTCCCTTCACCGTATCACGGCGTTCTCGCCGTACAAGGGCTGCGCGCCGATGGCGCTTGCGTCCTCGCGGCCGTCTGCGACCCCTGACTGCTGCGCTGCGCCGTGAGGGCGACGGTTCCGGGCAATTCCGCCCGTGCAACCGGAGATCGTCATGAACGACAAATCACACGTTTCCCTCGAACAGCACGTTTGCCTCGTTTGCGGCACGGCGTTCGATACCGGCGCCATCCTGCTGGACAAGCGCCTGCGCGCGATCATGGAGCGCCACACGGCGACCGGCTGGGGCCTGTGCCCCGAGCATCAGAGGCTGTCCGACGATGGCTTTGTCGCGCTGGTCGAATGCGATCCGCAGCGCAGCGGTTCGCAGGCCGGTGGCCGCATGAAGCCCGAGCAGGCGTACCGGACGGGCCGGCTGGCACATCTGCGGCGCACGGTGTTCGCGCAGGTGTTCAACGTGCCGATCGCGGACGAGCAGGCTTGCGTGTTCGTTGAGCCTGGCGTGATCGACCAGTTGCAGTCGATGACGGCGCTGGCGGCGAGCTGATCGCGTCGCGCTGACTTCGGTGCGTCGTTCCTTCGGGAGCGGCGCACTTTTTTCTGCTGCGCCCGGTGCCGATGCCTTCGCGCCTGCGGCGCTGCGCGCTTCGCTTGCCTCCAGGGGAAAGCCCTGCGGGCTATCCCCGCCGCGCGATGCTTGGCGCCCCTCAAAGACCGCCGAACCGGCTGCGCCGGCTCGGCCAGACCACAGCAGCCAGTAGCGCAATCGCGCTTGCTTCCCGATGCCTGGCGCATGAGTTTGTGCATCGAGCCTTGAAGTCCGGGCGTCCCCGGCCAAGAAACATGGCCGGTCGCGCTGTCGTGCGCGTTGCGCATCGAGCCGCCTGCGGCGTCTCGCCCCTGACGGGCTTCCATCGTTCCCTCGCTCCGCTCGGCTGACGCCTCCGGCCCGGCTTCCAGATCCGGGCCTGCGCGCTTCGCTTGCCGTGCAGTCAGCGCAGAGGGATGGCCGTTGCCATGTCCAGCCGTCTCCCCTGACTTCATCACCTTGTCCGCGACTGTAGCCCGCGCCCGTGTGCCGTCAAGGCGCGCAGGGCCGTGTCCTCGGCTGCGCCTGCGAGCCGCACCAACCCTGCGCTTGCCTCCTTGACGGCACCCGTTCGCGCGCTCCTGACCGTCGCGGGCGATGAACTCAGGAAAGACGGTGGCAACAGGGCCAAC
>Ga0056904_1000900_pt1 | contig 16174 bp, 13 predicted proteins | sample EBPBio172007_DNA_FD_55043 | JGI IMG/M metagenome (GOLD analysis project Ga0056904, IMG submission 55043) | Wastewater treatment Type I Accumulibacter community from EBPR Bioreactor in Madison, WI, USA - Reactor 1_9/17/2007_ DNA | ecosystem: Engineered > Bioreactor > EBPR > Anaerobic-Aerobic >...
CTACGGGCATTGCTTCTGCGGGAGCGATTCGGGTTGGGCGCGCTTATGGCGAAAAAAATCCGTTCAAAGTCAAACAAGCGGGTACAGCAGCATTATTACTCACTGTTGCCTTTATGGGGGTTTGGTGCGTTACATTTCTTACTTGCAACGAATTTTTAGTTTCGCTTTACCTCAAAAACACACCTGAAGTTACGTCGATTGCTGCCACGTTGATGATTTATGCAGGCTTTTTTCAGTTGTCCGACGGTATACAAGTAACGGCTTTGGGCGCGTTACGAGGACTGACCGATGTCAATGTCCCGACGGTTATAACGCTTATTGCCTACTGGGTCATTTCACTTCCGTTGAGTTATTTTCTGGCATTTACGTTCAAAATGGACGTAGAAGGGGTTTGGGTGTCGTTATCGGCAGGACTGACGTTCTCTGCGGTTTTCTTAACGATTCGTTTTTATCGGATGACCAAGACCTAAAGGATGAAATACAGGCTCATGTCTCTTTATAATATTATCGTATGTCTTTTAAAATACAATATCTATATAGAATACTATTAAAATATATTTAAATTATACTATATGAGAGTATAAATATTTCTTTTGTTTATAATTTTTCATTTTTTTGTTGTAATAAATTGTAATCTATACTTATTTTTGAAGAAAGAGAATCTTATATATTATTAGATATAGCTATGAACAATGAAGATTTAGTCAAAATTAAAGACGGTTTCAGAGCTGAAATAAACGTTAGAAAAAATGTTGAAAATGAGTGCATGAAATTTGACTATCCTCCTAACAAAGAACAAAAAGCCGAATTAGCAAAAAGCACCGCGATTTCGTTTGTTTGGAGAGCTCGGACACGCACACCTTCCAATCCCCAACAAATCATTGAAGCTTTATACAAGGATCAATATTTCCTTCTACACCTTAAAGACGAATCTATAAGGCTAAGCAAGGGCACTGATAACTCTGAAGGGCTGAGGAAACGCCTTAAAGCACTGATTTTGAAAATCAATCCATGGTTGCAGTCCGAAGAAGCGGAAGATACTATACAGGATGCATTTGAAGTGCTTCTAACCAAGGCGAGGTCAAAAAATGAGTTCTACTTATACAGTTCATTGTTTAATTATCTTAGTGCAGTTTGTCTAAATCTTTGTTTCTCTTCCTATCGAAAAAAGAAAAAAGAAGTTAATCCTATTAAAACATCAGTTAAAGAAATATCTGCTTCAAAAATATCGGAAAACCAGTTAATAATGCTTGCCGAGATTAACCAAGTGGTAGCTGCTGGTTTTTCTACTTTAAAAAAAAGATGTCAAAAATTACTGCTCGCCCATTATGGCTGGGATGAAGAAAAAATAACACTACTCAGAAATGCCAAAGACGACGATTTGAAAGAGAGGCCAAGCAACTTTATAAAAGTCAGCCATACTACGGAAAAGCCTAAAAGCATTACACAAATTTCCAATGAAAAAACCAATGAAGGAGCGTTACGGCAACAAAAAAACCGCTGTTTGACAGAACTTTCCTCAATGAGTATTCCTGTAATTATTGAAATATTAAATACCTACGAAGAAGGTAAAGAGATTAAGGAAATGTTGGAGGAACGACTTAAAAATAGGACGCAAAATGAAGGAAAATAAGATAAATGAGTGGGAACGTTACCTTAATGCGGAGGCGTCAGTTGAAGAAAAAGCAAAGATTGAGCTTAAATTGGAAACTGACCCAACTTACAAAGAACACTTGTTGGCATTTATGTTGATGCGGGATTCGTTGGCAGTGTTGGGACATGAGGCTGCAATCGAAGCTGAAGTTAATCAATTAGGAGAACATTATCGCAAAAAAGAAACGCAATATGACCGTGGGCCACAGGATCCTACATTGTTTGGAGCCTTGTTTCGTAAAAGCACAAAGCGTGAATTGTGGACTGTATTAGGCGGAGTAGCTTGTGTGATTTTGGTGGGGTGTTGGCTTTTAATACCCGACAAACCTACCTATGCTAAAATTGAAATGGATGATAAAAAAGGGCTTGGTGTCTACGGGGATGATGATTCGCTCGCCGTCGCTTTTTACAGTAGCAATAAAGGTTTTTGGAGGTGGGAAGCGGAGTACGAATGGCCCAATGACACGCTTAAACTTTATAAACTCGACCCTAAAACACCGTGGCAAGTAAGCCCTACTTACGACCCAAACACGTATCTGTTGCATGGTGGTGGCCAATCATATAGAATTATTAAAGGGAAGAATTATGCCACTGCTTTGAAACCAGACAAATGAAAATCATACTGACTGTTCTATTTATTTGTTGTAGCCTATGTTGTACCATAGCTCAGGACTGTGGCTGTGATAAAGTGGCCAAAGAATCGCGGGCAAAAGGAGGTTACGGTCAGGATAAAGCCCAGAATGCCGTCAATGATTTGAAACAGGGCTTCAACAACGCGCAGTCACTTTTTATTGAACCCAGGCCTTATCCCTGTCCCCGATCTCCGCTTTTTGCCCAGATATGCGACCACGACAATGGCAAATATATTTTCTACGAGCCGGCACTCATGGAAAATGTACTGAGTAGAAATCGGTGGGGAGATAAGTTTTTGCTGGCCCACGAAATCTCCCATCACGTACTGGGGCATACCCTGCGTGAGCAAACGCTTACCGAGGGTATGAAGCGCTATTTGTCAAAGTTGTACCGGGGGACAAGTTACGTGAATGTGTATAAAAATAACAACAAAGATACGGCCATTGTCAATGTGCTCTTTCGCCATTTACAAGAGTTGGAAGCAGATGCTTTGGGGCTTTGGATGGTGGTTGGAAAAGGGGCTTTACAAAAAGATTTGGGCCAAATTTTTGACGCTTTACCCACTATTTTTGAGCCCTACGTAGGAAAAATAGATAAATACAAAGCCAATAGCCATTATCCAAGTTTTGATCATCGAAAAAAAATGTTGGAAAAGATGTTTGTACAATACAAAGACGAATTCAGTAAAACGAACGAAAAATTAACAAAGAAAGGTAAATCTATCAATGCAAAATTGGGCTTTTTATACAATGATACGGAAGTGAAAGAAGAGTTCAGTCAGGATATTGGCAGTTATTACGCATTATTGATCCAACAGTCTGAGCAAGATGAATTAGACTCTCTGGGTAAGGAGTTGCAGAAATCCATTTTCCTTAGGAATAGTCTCTATTTGGAAGTAGTGGGCGGTACTCAAGTACGACTCCCTTCTTTTGAGAGAAATGGTCAGGAGATTTTTGCAACAACGCCTGTTAGCCCATCCGCCGGATTGAGAGTGGGTATGGGCAGGTGGTATAAAAAGCACCACGTTGAGGCTGATTTTCGATGGAATACTAATCATTTTGAGACGCGAATAAGGGAGGATAATCAACTCAAAAATACCGAGAACTTTCAGATTCATCAACTCCATATGCAACCGCGCTATGTATATGGCCGTTTAAAGAAAGAAAGAAAGTACCAATCATTTTCTTCCGGATGGTTATTGAGTGCAGGAATATCTGTACAACTGCCACTAAGACTGTCTTATCAAAATTTTACGACTAGCCTTACCCTGACTGATAAATCCATGTTGCTCCCCTCTATTGCACCGGTAATAGGGGTAGGATGGGGACAATCCAACTGGTTTAGCCGTCGTGGCCATTGGCGTTTATGGTTGAGCTATAGCCCACAGCCCTTACGTTTTGCCGAATCTACTGTCCAGCATATCCGTGTTATTCAACATACTTTCAATGTAGATGTATCTTATCGCTTGTGGTAAAACTATGAAACATCTCATCAACTATCTTCTTTTAGGCGTATTAGCCGCAGGATTAGGATGTGAGACAAACTACCCGGATGTCAGCCCCGAGCTATTTTTGGGTACTAATGATAACATTACTTCAACGCGCCGCTTTGAAACCTGTACTATTTTGTACAGTATGACCAATTTCACCGGTACAATAGATCAGACTTCCCAACAAACAGCACTCAAAAATGCAGCTGAATTGTGGGGACAGACTCACGGTCATTTGGAATTGATGAATGCCGCCGGACGAACTCCTTCTATTACCGTCACTTTTACCGACTCAGCTAATTTTACTACAAAAATGACAAAAGAAGGGTTGATAAGTCAACCTCTAAAAGCGCTTAGTACGATAAAACGAACTACGAATGGTAGCAACTGCACGATTTTATTGCTTAAATCGTATGACTGGAAATTGCCTGTATTGCAGCGGGTCTTGCTTTATCAAATGGGTGTTTCCTTAGGGTTACAGGATAGTAATGACAATGAATCAGCTATGTCATTAACCAATACTTACGGAAAAATAACATTAAGTAAAACTGATAGTATAGCTATAACTACTCTCTATGATCAACCCTGCGATGAATGGACTAAAATAGAGACACAAATTCCTCTTTCTGCTTCGAATCTTGTCTACGTAAGAGCAACTTTTAGTGACCAAATAAAAGGGTATTGTATTATTGATTTATTCGGAGGAAAAAATAAAGTGGTAGAATTTAATCCTGCCTTAGCAAGCAATAATTGGACAGAACGTAGTGCTTTCCCTGGTATAGTCTCTATTAATAGTAATTTGGCTCTTGTTTCTTTTACGGTCGGAAGCCGACTATTTGTAGGGAATTTATACAGTACCCAAACGGGAAAGTTTTGGGAATATATTCCTGCAAAAGGGGCATCGCCTGATAATTGGAAACCTATTGGCGATTGTCCGCATCTGGGAGCAGATGTACAGGTTTTTGGAATAGGAAATAAAGGATATCTTATTTCTAAAGTAACAGGAAATGGTGCTTGGTTCGTATGGACTTATGACCCTACTACCAATAAGTGGACTCAGGAATCCTCTTTGGGTCTCGTAGGTTCAGGGATAGCAACACGTATATCAGATTTACCTACATTTTTGGTAAATGAAACTGTATATATTGTGGGTTCTGGCAGTTATTGGCGTTTTAGTCCTACTATATCTAGTGCCCCTTGGCAAAAAGTGACATCTTTGGGCATATCAGGTAATTTTCAGGCTTTTTCTACAAGAAATTATGGTTTTCTACTCAGTACACAGCTGTGGCGTTTTAATGAAAAAAACAGTTGGCAACTTGCTAAGGCTCCGCCCGTTCGGTTAGACTTTCCTGATTTTGTATTTTCAATTGCAAAGAGGGTATTTATATATAGGAACGGAGTTTTCTACCGCTATAATCCATAGCCCTTCTTAAAATGTAACGTTTTCGACCTGCTGCATAGACAGACAAATCAAAACCGATTTGTCTCATGCAAGCACAACACAATCCAACCCTTGCGGCCAAGCCTGGCCGCCGATTTTTCCCTCAAAGTTTTGTCCAGTTTGTCCGCCTTCGCGAAGAAAACGATTTACTCTGGTACCAACATCGGTACTATACAGAAAGCGGCAGTCTCGTCAGTTTAGAGTACCTGACACAGGTGCAGGTTTATGTCGCTTTTCACCGTGGCCGTATCATCGGCGGTTTTATTATCAACTCGGCCTGTCAGCTAAGGTACTTAGAGCCATTCAGTTCTGAACAATTGACTGAGTTTAATCGTAATTTTGGTATATACTTTGAGGAAACGGTAGAGATTACGGGGATTTGGTTAGATGCTACAATGAAACGCCAAGCTACCCGAATTCTAGTGTATAGTGCTTCGCTTTGGTTTGCGGTTCTGTCGGGTAAAGAATTTATTTTGGGAGGAGCTAAAAGCAAATCCATCATCAAACTTTACCATCAAGTAATGGATACTAAACTTTTTGAGGGTGAAGTTACTGACCGTTCGGGGCATAAGTTTACTTCGTATTTGTGTTTTCAAACCCGTTGGAAGGTTCTCCGCAATGCGTTTCGCTGGATGTTTCGGGAAATGACAGGCAAGGCTGTACCAACCAAAACAAAGAAGTCCTAAGCGACGTTGGGAGACTCAATTAGTTTGCTTTTCCTATCCAAAAGCACTTTTTATAGAAATATCTATTTGCACAAACAAAGCAAAAAGGTTAGTTTGCCAAAGATTAATCTTTTTGCTCTGCTTTTTACCTAAGTTATGAATGACTCCCCATACACCGTAGCCTTCGTGGACGACCATCCTGCCATTTTAGACGCATTAAAAATGGCTTTTGAAGGCCCAGATTGGCAGGTTCTCTATGCAGAACGTACTGTTCGTATGGCAGCGCAACGATTCAAAGGAAACGCACCGGATTTGCTTATTACCGACCTACACGTAGGCAGAGAAGATGGCGTAGAACTTATTAAAATGTTTTTGACACAATTTCCCACCCACAAAGTACTTGTTTATTCACAGCTTGTTGATGCAATTACGGTAGCTGAGGCAGTAAGAGCGGGAGCTATGGGGTATGTACTCAAAGAGTACAGCACCCAAGTAGTAGTAGAAGCGGCTCAGAAAGTATTAACTGGGGTTACCTTTTATAGTAGTGAATTAGTAAAGGTATTGGTACAAAGTGCCAGCGTGGGTAATGACAAAGAAAAAAAGCCACGTTTAACCGATCAGGAGACAAAAGTAATCAATATGATTGCTGAGGGAGGGAAATCGCTCAAGGAAATTGCCGCTAAACTCAACATTAAGTATAGCACTGCAGCTCAATACCGACAAAGTATAATGGAAAAACTGGACGCCAGAGATGATGTGGAAATTCTCCATCGTGCCTTTGCTTTAGGGCTGATTGATTTAAGACGCCCCCCCAATCGGTAAAATCATTGAAATTTCGCACCTTTCGCCTCTTTTTGAATAGATATGTAGTGTGCCTTTAAGCCGTTGAGTCCGTTCTCTTAATTGCTGCATACCGAAGCCTTCCACTACCTTATTGGGGATGCCTATGCCATTATCAGTTACAACCAATATTACCTCATTGTCACTGACCTTTACTCGAATACTAGCGGTAGTAGCTTGGGCGTGTTTAAGTATGTTATTGATAAGCTCAGTACAAGTGTGATAAAGTTCAAATTGGATAGTTTCTGAAAGCAACAAATCTGACCCCTGCATACTGTACAGAAAATGAGGGGCTTTAGCAAAACGATTTTGATTCGCGACCAACTCCTTCAACGCTGCATTCACCCCCCTTGTTTGGAGAGTACTGGATGTGTCGTAGGCATACGAATGCGATAGTTTACGTACCCATTCATAAATTTGTTGAGTTAGCTCCGTAATATCTCCTAATGCTTGCGACTGTTGGTTATCCATAGCCGATTGATGCATTTGAGAAATAGACCGACGCAACATCAATAGCATATTACCCACATTATTGTGGAGTTCAATGGCCATTCGTTTTAGCTCTTGCTGCTTGGCAGCTATTTCAGCTTCTTCTACTATTTTGGTACGTGCTTTTATTTCTGTCTCAGCATTTATATCAGCTTGTTTTCTTTTCAGTCTTTCCTTCCGTACTGTCTCTGCTACTCCCAATGAAAGTAAGATGATTTCTATCAAAGAGCCAACATTGATGGCATAGCGAAGCAATAAACTTTCTGACCCCTCAAATGCACCTGCTCGATGGGCACTTTGCACAAACGTGCCCGAATAAATGGCGATGACAGCCAGTAAATAGTACCAAGCAGCGCGATTTCCCCGCCAAATCGCACTTACCGAAATAACAATAACACAAAGTCCCACTAAAATAGCCTTATAATACATCAGTTGATTTTGGCCAATAGAAGTAGTAAAATAGGCTATTATCCCCAATACAACACAAGCCATTTGGGCTATTCGGGTAATAATGAGAAAATGAAGAGCACGGTCAGCTGCACGAGTAACGTAAGCATAAAATTCCAAAAAAGCCAATAAAGAGAGAGTACTAAAAAAATAGGCAGCATAGGTAATAACGGCAGGAAATCCATACCAAAGATAACGTGGTCCTAATCCCAATCCACGTGAACATTCAAACCCCAGATAAAGTAGCAAATAAAGTGACAGTCGACGAAAGCCTTGCTCTCGCGTTCGCCAGTACAGCACTAGATGATAAATCAGCACAGCTATTAAAATACCCAAATAGCCTCCCCAAATGAGCGTAAGTTCTTGATTGACATTATAGAAGGCTTGACTTTCCCAAATAGATAATGGAAACAGTGCTTGCCCTGAATAAGGTCGAATTCTGATATAAACCCGTTGTTGTGCCTGTGCAGGTAGTTTGATTGCATAGCCGTGATAGTTAAATATCCGCCCTGCTTTACCTCTATAGTCTCCTAAATGATGTTGTTCAATTGTGCCATTTGTATTGACAAAATAAAAATCGACGTAAGCCATGTTGCCAAAGGCTAAATCCAATACAAAATCGTTGGTGGATTTATTCAGGACATCAAATCGTGCCCAGTAAGCTGATTTTGAAGGAGTAAAACCAAAATTAGGAACACGCTGCTTTGACTGTATAAATGTATCTTTTCCATTAAGCATACGAACCTCAGCGAAGGTTTTGGCACTTGAGGTATCTTTCCAAAAATCTACTTGTTGTCCAATAAAGATGTGCTTGCTGTCATTTGTTAATAATACCTGAGCATTCACCTGATTCCCCAAATAGAACCATGCTATCCAGACTCCCCCAATTAACTTGGCTAAGTAAGCCAGTTTATTTATTAATAAAAGATGGAAATGCCCCATACGTTGTTATAAAAAACGACCGCAAGATAAGGTCTAAACCCATAACTAACTACGCCATATTTTCTAAAATAAGGTAGAATTATTACGCCTCGTATAGAATTATTAGCATTTCGCCACATTACCAGAAGGCGTAATTTTGAAGAAATTTCAGGGCAAATCTCGTAGAAAATTATTGATGCACTTTTTTCCAGAGGAAGTTAAGTAAAGGTTATTATTAATTAAAAATACTTTTCAAAATGAAGACAATGCGAGTAATGGAAATAATCTGAACGTAATTATACATGTATGTATTCAACTGATGGCCGTCTTTTGACACCTCTTTTAGCCTTAGCCAAACCCAGTGTTATGGGCAATTTTAAGAAACGACACAACGGAATGACACAGACAAGAGAGCCACCGGTTTTTGATTCGTCTTGACAGATATGTCAAGGCAAATGAGCATTTTATTTCACATTCGTGGAGACTAGAAACCACTTTAATACTAATTTAGAATAAAGATGGTGTGTCCCTAAACTTTCAATACACTGAATTTCAGCGTTTTGCAAAATAAGGAATCGCAATTTTAACATCAGAATTAGTGTAATAAACGGGGCGACACCGAAAAGCCAAATGAGTAGGAAATTTTAATCAAGTTCAAAAATGAAAAAAATAATATTTTCCGCATTAGTGTCTATTTTTACATTGACAAGTTGTCTTTCACAGGATATAATTACAAAAAAAACTAGTGAAGACATACGGGCGAAAGTAATTGAAATAACCACAACTGAAATTAAATATAAAAAGTTTGACAATCAAAATGGACCGATGTTTACATTGTTAAAGTCAGACGTCTTAATGATTCGCTATGAAAATGGGTCAAAAGACATTTTTAATGAATTTCAGAATACTTCAAGTGCGAATACTTTATCAACTGATATGGCTTTTAAAGGAAAACAAGATGCAATTACTAATTACAAGGGTAAAAATTCTGGAGCTGGTTGGACTGGCGCAACAACAGTTCTTTTTAGTCCCATAGTTGGCTTGATTCCAGCCATTGCTTGCGCATCATCTAAACCTTCTGACAATAACTTAAACTATAAAGAGTCCGAGTTGATGAAGAACAACACCTATAACCAAGCTTATACCGAGCAGGCACATAAGATAAAAAAGAAAAAAATATGGACTAAATACGGTATTGGTTCAGGAGCTTGGTTGCTCTTAATCTTGTTATTGTGATCGTTAACAAAGGAAGAATAAAACCAGCCCATAACCGCACCTACCTGCAAGTGGGGTGGTTGTGGGTTATTTGAACTTTTGTGCTTCTAACAGCATTCTATAAACTTGAAAGTGAAGTACTTCTAATGCTCCACTTTTGGGTAGCGGCTAACCGTTGCGCCTACGGCAGGAAGACGAAAAAAGAAAGTGGATATCGCTGTTACAAAAAAGAAGGTAAGAATACCAGCAAGCAAGTGGGGAGGACTTATAGAACAGAACCCTTTTTTAAAGACCGTATCGCCCTGATGCGTAAATACCAATTATCTCATTACAGTAGCAACTCCTACCTTAAAACCTTCTATTGCACCCAAAGTAAGCATTGGCCTAGCCCGCTTGCGAAAATCTATTACACCGCGGCACTGGAAGTTGTTGCTCAATTATGAACTTCAACGTATTCGCTTGGATGCTACTTTTGTCCCTACCGCATTTTCTCATAATAGACCTACTATATTCATTTAAAATGGCCAAAAGAGTGTATTTTACAGCCTTATGCCTTTTTATAGGGCATTTATTTCATAATCTATAAAAACAATATTTATGGCAAGTATCTTTGAGAACTTAAAAAATGACAGGTAATATAGTACCTCAACAGGTCTTAATATGGAGAAACTTTATGAGGTTTTTTTTAAAATTTACTATATTCATAAAAAATCAAATGTTATAACACATAAATTGCTTAGATTTTATAATCCAAGGGAAGTGCTTTTTTTATTTTACATAAAAACATATAACACGTTACAAGCATTAGGCTTAATATTCGGGATTTCAGATTTTTCCACCAACAATAATATTGACTACATAATACCTTACTTAAAAATATCTTTAAAAGAAAAAAATACTTTCATTTTTCTTGTTTTGAGAGCTCTGAAATCTTTGAAAAGTATTTTTAAAACGCAAGTAATATTTTTATTTACGGAACGAAAGTTTCAATATAACGTTTTGATGATGAGAATGTTATATATAGCAAAAAATCATTTCATAATTTTACTTGTAATTTGCGACAAAAACGCTCGTATTTTATATTTTGGAAAGATTTATTTAGGTTCGACATTATATTTTGCTATTTTCAAAAAAGAACTTCCTAACTTTAATTACAAACAAATTAGAGTGTGGGCAAGCTTAGGATTTATTGAAAAATAAATACTTAAAAATGGTCAAATACAAATATAGTATAAGCAAAAAAATACAAAAACTGACAAATGATCTAAAGTTAAAAAAGCAAAGGACATCTAAAAAATAGCCGTTGTAGAACATACAATTTACGGATTAAATAGATACTATATATTACGAAATGAGGTAACTGTTTAGGTACTTTATGAAAACACAAAGTGCTGAAAATCAAAAATTTGACATTGTATTTGTTAGCGAATTGCTTGAAAGATATCACATTTTCTGAATTTTTAAGGCTTACCTTTGCTGGAATTTGTACTATTCTAACTAGTCATTTGTGGCTTTGTTGTACTTTTTCAATAAAAAGAGTACCTAAATAGTTACGAAATGAGAATAGAATAAAAAACCTGAATAAAAATATAAAATTAGATAATGTAATTGAAACCCGTAGTTCTTTATAGAATTTCAGGAGAAGTTTTCGAGTAGAATGTGCTTAATTCGAGCATTAAACAGTCATAGTAGGTCTATTATTTCTTGGAGAGTTTTGGAATTATTTTGGGAAATTTCGAAACGCTTGCTACTACGATACAACAAGGGAATAATACTGTAAAATACAAAACGCTCGGGGTAGGTATCATAGCAGGTGGCAGAGATGGCAACGTCAAACTTGTCACTATAAACGATAAATTTTTGCACCCCTATTTTGCTGCTTTACTCTTTAATTTTGACTGCTTTAGCTACTCTGATCAAGATTATTCGGCTGGCGATGCCAATGCGTTTGTTTACCCCAACGTGGTCTCCTTTTATGGGAATAAATTAATGGAAGGAAAGATGGTTGTTCAGGAATCGGCTACTCGATACATCACCGAGACCGATACCAATAAGATTGTTTTAACGGACAAAAGTGGGAGTCTGGAAAAGAAATAAACTCCGAAAAACGAATAATAAAAGGTACTTTATGATATTACCTGTATGCGAATACTTTTGACTATTCTGTTCCTCAGCCACTTATTTCTAAGCAGGTTGTCAGAATGATGGCCCACTTTCCACTAATAAACATATTTTCCGCAGCTGGCAGAATGAATCCTCCACGGTAGGTAATCAACAAGGGTTTCTATTTATGTTACAACGAGTTTATGGATTAGACATTCCAAAAGGGTAAGACTCACGATTGAGTATTCAATCAAATAAGGCGTTTAACGCCACTAAAGGAGTAAAAGTATTATATTTGACATTCCTAAATTGTCATTCATCAACTTGTCTTTTCCCCTCCCACCAACCATGAAATTTCGCTTCATTTTTGCCTTCTTCTTGATTTTTGCCAACGTTCTTTTGGCTCAAAAGAAAACCTCGAAAATTCCTGCTCCCACTCCGTTTGAAAGCTTCGATGCATTTGTGAATCGTATGCTAACCGAATGGAAGGTGCCAGGTGCTTCGGTGGCAATTGTCAAAGACGGAAAGCTATTTTATGCCAAAGGATATGGTTTAAAAGACATTAAAAACAACTTACCTGTTACTGAAAACACCCTCTTCCCCATCGCTTCGTGTACCAAATCGTTCACGTCGGCGGCGCTAGCTATTTTAGCTGACGAGGGCAAACTTGATTGGAATAAACCCGTTAAAGATTATTTGCCCGATTTTCAACTTGCTGACGAATACGCCACGCGCACCATTACGGCCCGAGAGTTGGTTTCGCACCGTACAGGATTACCTCGTCACGATTGGACTTGGCTATACGCCAACCTCGACCGTCAGGCGTTGTACCAGCGGCTCAAGTTTTTGCCATTATCAAAGCCCGTTTTTTCCCAATACCAATACAATAACTTAATGTACATGACGGCGGGTATCTTAGTAGAACGGCTGTCCGGAAAAAGTTGGGAGGAATTTATTCGTGAAAAGATTTTGTCGCCGCTGAGCATGAACCAAACGGTATTGACTTATCCTGAACTTTTTACGAGCAAAGACTACGCGTTGTCGTACCGCGATAACAATGGGCAATGGGTCGAACAAGGTTTTGGTAGTAATATCGACGCCATAGGCCCTGCGGGTTCGGTCAAATCAAGCTCGGTAGAAATGGCCAATTGGCTCCTGATGCAACTCAATAAGGGGACGTTTAATCAAAAACAGGTAGTTTCGGCTGCTAATCTCAAAGAAAATCATACCCCGCAAACAATCGTTTCACCCGCCGAAGTTTTGTTTAGCGAATTGGGCTACGCAAGCTACGGCATGGGCTGGAGTATCAACACCTACCGTGGTCATTTGCGATTGGCCCACAACGGCTCCATCGAAGGTTACCGCTCACAAATGACCTTTTTCCCCAATAACAACCTCGGTGTAGTGGTCTTGACCAATACAGGGTTTGCTGACTATCATTTTGTCAATGCCGTTAGTAACTACGTTTCTGACCAATGGCTGGGACTTCCCATCATCGACTGGTCATCTCGTTTAAAAACAGCCCAAGCCGACACAAAAGCCAAGAGCGAAAAAGCCAAAGCGGACAATGAAGCTAAACGCCAAGTAGATACCCGCCCATCCCACGCAACCGATGCTTACAGTGGTGTATATTCTCATCCCGCCTACGGTAGCATTACGCTCGAAGCCCGCGAAGATGGGTACGTTGGCGCATTTCACGGGTTATCGTTTCGCTTGCGTCACTATCACTACGATATTTATGAAGGAACAGGGACGTTTGACCAAACTAAATTTGAGTTTAGAATGGCCCCACAAGGAGCCATCGACCGCGTAGTGGTTGGGATGTCTAACGCAGGGGATATTGAGTTCAAAAAAGTACAGTCCTCGTCTAAGTAACTCACTGACTGCATCCTTTATATCATCCTACCAATCCATTTATTTCGCCGTTTATCCAATTTTCGTAGAGTGAGCAAACATTGTTTTGTAACCTTGAGTCGAAAATCCCGATACAGCGATGAAAAAATGGTTACTCGCCTTTGCGCTGGGTTTTAGTGCATACGCCCAGGCTCAACAAAAATATACTCTCCAACAGTGTGTTGGTATAGCATTGGAAAACAACCTGCAGCTGAAACAACAAGGTCTTCAGGTGCAGTCAGGCCAAAATACCCTCGACCAGTCGAAGTGGCAGAAATTCCCTACCCTCAACCTTAGTGCCAATCAAGGATTGCAGTCGGGACGGAATATTGACCCCTTTACCAACCAATTTGTGGAGCAAACGGTCAATTTCTCAAGCTTCCAGCTCAATACAGGAGTCAATTTGTTTAATGGGTACCAACTCAAAAATACCATTAAGCAAAATCAGCTTAACCTTCAAGCACTCCAAAAGGACGTAGAAAGCAACCGTAACGCACTCATTTTGAACGTTGCTACTTCTTACTTAAATGTTCTTAACAACCAAGAGCAATTAGAGTTTGCTCGTCGTCAAGCCGAAACGACGCGTCTCCAATTAGAACGCACTGAGAAATTGGTGAAAGCGGGCTCGTTGCCCGAAATCAATCTGTACGATATTCGTTCGCAATTGGCTAATGATGAATTGTCAATTGTCAATGCCCAAAACAGCATTGAAATTGCCAAGTTAACCCTAAAGCAATACCTTAACTTGCCTGCTAGCGATAATTTCGACCTTATCCCCATCAATTTACCTGCCCCTTCTTCATCTACCCCATACGATGCGACATTAGAACAAGTATACAATGCGGCCATTAAGTATCTTCCTGACATGGAAGCTGCCACTATTCGGATTGAAAGCGCAAAAACAGGGATTGAAATTGCCAAAGGTGCCAAACTTCCTTCGTTGTCGTTGGGGGGAGGTTTAAGTTCTTCTTTTTCAAGCGCGGCTCCGAAACAACGTTTCGTAGGCGACGGAGGGGCATCTAAAGTCGTAGATATTCCTTCTACCACCAAATACGTTTCATACGCTGGCTTCAGCGTTCCTGTGATTGAAAAAACTACCATTCCAAGTGGTTCGATTCAGAGTTTCGGCTATCTCGACCAATTAAGCTTCAACCGCAATGCCTCGCTGTCGTTGTCACTTCGGGTACCTATTTTCAATGCATACCAAGTAAAATACCGCATTGCGAATGCCCAAATTCAACAAAAAAATGCGGAGTATCAGTCACAAATTGTGCGTAACCAAGTGCGTCAAACCGTAGAGCAAGCTTACTACACAATGCTCAATGCCGCCAAGCGCTACGAAGCTACCGCCAAGCAAATTCAGTCGCTAGAGTTGTCATTCAAAGCCGCTGAAGCACGCCTCAATGCAGGAGCTATCAATGCGGTTGAGTATAACATTGCTAAAAATAACCTCGACCGCTCCCGTGCCAGCCTTATTCAGGCAAAATATGAGTACATTTTCCGCACTAAGATTTTGGATTTTTACCAAAACAAGCCTCTATCGCTTGAATAAAAATAGTCTCTCCTAACCGCATCAATAGAAACTGAACTCTTTATCATCAAAACTTTATCGTAGGTCATGGCACAAAAATCTTCTTCAAAAATATGGTGGATACTCGGCGGGGTCGTAATCGCCCTCGGTGCAGGACTATTTATTGCCAAACAATCAGGCTGGATTGGCAAAGTAAAGCCCACCGAAGTAGAATTCACTAAAGTAAAACGCTCTGACATCATTGAACGCGTAAGCGCATCGGGAAAAGTACAACCCGAAGTAGAAGTAAAAATTAGCCCTGATGTGCCTGGAGAAATTATTGGATTGTACGTTGAAGAAGGAGATTCTGTCATTAAAGGACAACTATTAGCCAAAATTCGCCCTGATAACTATGAAGCACTTTTGGCCCGTTCGCAAGCCTCAGTCAACTCAAGTAAAGCTGAAGTTGAGCGTTCTAAAGCTTCATTGGCGCAATCAAATGCACAGTTGATTCGGGCTAAAACTGAATATGAGCGTAACCAAAAACTACTTGCTGACAAAGTAGTAGCTGAAGCTGATTTCCAACGTAGTGAAGCTGATTATCGTGTCGCACAACAAAACGTAGAGGCGGCCAAAGCTGCCGTCGAAGCGTCAAGATTTAACGTTCAAAGTGCAGAAGCAGCCCTCCGAGATGCTGCTGAAAACTTACGCAAAACCACTATTTATGCGCCACAAAGCGGAACAATTTCAAAGTTAAACGTTGAGTTAGGTGACCGCGTGGTGGGTACGTCGCAAATGGCAGGTACAGAAATGATGCGAATTGCCAACCTCAATAACATGGAGGTGCGAGTAGATGTCAACGAAAACGACATCGT
>Ga0056904_1000909_pt1 | contig 16021 bp, 17 predicted proteins | sample EBPBio172007_DNA_FD_55043 | JGI IMG/M metagenome (GOLD analysis project Ga0056904, IMG submission 55043) | Wastewater treatment Type I Accumulibacter community from EBPR Bioreactor in Madison, WI, USA - Reactor 1_9/17/2007_ DNA | ecosystem: Engineered > Bioreactor > EBPR > Anaerobic-Aerobic >...
AGGGTACAATATCGCAAGAAGAACGATTGCAAAATACCGCGAACAGTTAAATATTCCTGTGGCGAGATTGAGAAAAGAACTGTAGTTTTTGTAGGTGACTGGGTGAGTTTTTGTGTGGGTGAGAAAAGTTGTGATGATCGTGTGTGTTAAATTTAATGGCAGGAATTTTTTTAGGGATCAATCGTGATTTGTCGATGAAACGAATTATCATCAATAAATTTCACCATTCACGGCGAAGCGAATTCACAACATAGTTAATCGACTTTGAACAGAAAATTATTCCGCGCTTTCCATTTTCTTCAACTCATCCAGATTTTTCCCCAATCTCTTCATGATAATTCCGTACACAATTCGGTAATAAAGCCAAATCAAAACAATGCTAAGGATTGTCATTAAAACGGTTCCCACAATAAAACCAATTAAAGTTGGGTGACTTAACTGAATATGTTGTTGTGACAAGATATAAAAGGTAAAAACCGTAAGAACTGTGGTAAAGAAAACCAACAGTAAGATATTCGCAAGGATAAAAATATTCACCGTTTTCTTGAAACTGATGATTTGCAGTATGAATTTCTTGAGGTTCGATTCTACATTAATTTTTTTATAATTCTGATAGAACAAAACCACGAAAACTCCTGTCAACACTAAACTGACGAATTTTAAAACAAAATAAAGATGGGCAAAATCTGCTTGTAAATCTACGGTGTTTTCAATGCCGAGTTTTCCAAGAATATTCATGAAACTTTCAGAATCATCTCCGATAAACGAGTAATAAAAGTTCAGACCCAGAATCACCAAAAATTCAGCAATACTAATCCACAAAATGTATTTCACATAATTTCGTGAGGATTTATTCAGCATCGCCTCAATTTGCGGACTGTCATATTTGGCTGAACTTCCTGTTCCTGCCAAGTTTTCTTTAAGTGGTCTAAATCAAATTCAGCCATGTTTTTCCATCAGTTCTTTTAAAGTTTTTTTCAGTCGGTTCATTTTCACACGTGCGTTCACTTCGGTAATACCCAAGTTTTCTGCGATATCTTTGTAAGGCAAATCGTCGAGATACATCGTCACAATCGCTCTTTCCACGTTTGGCAACATTTTGATGACCTTGTAAAGTGTTGAGATTTGCTGTTGTTTTTCCTCATCGTCTTCCACAAAATCCTTATAATGAAAATCTTGCAGTTCGTCTGTTTGTGGTGATTTTGTTTTCTTTCGGAAAAGGGTGATTGCCGTATTTAAAGCGACACGATACATCCACGTCGAAATTTTCGACTGACCTTTGAATGTGTCGTAAGAACGCCAAAGTTGTAACACGATTTCTTGAAATAAATCCTGCTCATCTTCGATCGAATTGGTATAAAGCCGCGAAACTTTGATAATCAAACCTTGATTATCCTTGATTAATTGTGAAAATTCTTTTTCTTTCGCGCTCAAAACCCTTTCAATTTTTTCCGAAGCGAATTTAAGGAATTTGTTTAATCTTTTAGGTTTGATGTGGTTTGAAATTGTTTGATGTAATTTGAAATTATTTTACAAACACATTCACTCAAAAACTCCTCACTCAATCACTCCGACTCTCCAACTCTCCCACAAAAATTATATATTTGCCAAATGATTCTACGCGGAGAAAATTTAATCAAAGAGTACGGCCCGAAGAAAGTTGTAAAAGGCGTTTCAGTGGAAGTTTCACAAGGAGAAATCGTTGGACTTCTCGGTCCAAACGGTGCCGGAAAAACCACTTCTTTCTATATGATTGTAGGTTTGGTGAAGCCGACTTCCGGNAAAATTTTCCTCGATAATAAAGAAATTACCAACGATGCGATGTATCGCCGTGCTCAAAAAGGAATCGGTTATCTNGCNCAGGAAGCATCCGTTTTCCGAAAACTTTCCGTGGAAGATAATATTTTGGGAGTTCTGCAACTCACGAAACTTTCAAAGCGNGAACAGCAAATGAAATGCGACGAANTGATTGAAGAGTTTTCTTTGCAACACGTCCGCAAAAACCGAGGCGATTTACTTTCAGGTGGAGAAAGACGTAGAACTGAAATTGCGCGCTGTCTCGCAACAAGTCCGAACTTTATTTTATTGGACGAACCGTTTGCAGGAGTTGACCCAATCGCGGTAGAAGACATCCAAAAAATTGTGAGGAGTTTGGTGGATAAAAACATCGGGATTTTAATTACCGACCACAATGTTCAGCAAACTTTGGCGATTACCCATAAAACGTACATCATGTTCGAAGGTCGAATTTTAAAGGAAGGNCTTCCCGCAGATTTGGCNAATGATCCGCAAGTTCGTGANGCTTATCTTGGTGAAAACTTTGTTTACCAGGACATTTTGAACAAGCCGAAAAAGAGATCCTATGTTTATAATATTTGGGCAGGAAATTTCGACAACAAAAATCAGTTCCAAGATTTCGTGGATGAAAATTTTGTTGGACAGGATAATTTGCGTTTGATTTACGGTTTCGAGGACATCAGTTTTGCCTCGCTTTCCAATTCCGAAATTGAACATGTTTTCAATAATGTCGTGGATAAAACTGCGAATAATGCGTTCCTTTTCCAGCGAAAGGAAGTAAATTCCACTTATTCGCTCGAACAAGCTGAATCGGATTCGAAAGTTGCGAGCAAACCACAACTTCACTATTTGACGAGTTATTCGTTTGACGCGTAATTCCCCTTCTCTGAAAGGGTAAATTCTCTTTGGACGAAGACGGGGTAGTTTTTAATTCACAATATTTTATTTTCTCGCTGATTAAGCTGATTGCGCAGATTTTCTTTTACGTAATTCAACCATCCACCGCCGAAAGCCGAAAGCAGATTGCCGAAAGCCAAAGAATGGTTAGATTTTTGTTAAATTAGACCGTCAGTAAATTTATTTCGTTTTCAAAATGCCGAAACCTTTCAACAGAACCATCACACTTTACCACATTTATCAGCAACTTATTCCGTTCATAAAACCTTATCGTTTAATGATTTACGGAACTTTGGTGTTGACTTTTTTNGGTGCGTTAATGGCNCAAGTGAATCCGCTNGTTTTAAAATATACCGTTGATGAAGTAACGCATTTAACCCAACTTCCGAATCCGATGCAGGAAGGAATTCACGTTTTGNTCATTATTTCCGCNATTTTGTTGGGAAAAGAATTGTTGAATATTTTCATTCAGTTTGGGCAGAAATTTTATGGAGAGAAGATTAGGATAAATGTAAGTTCTGTTTTGGCACAATCCGCCATAGACAAAATTTTAACCTATCGTGTTGCCTATTTTAATGACGAGAACCACGAATCGGGAAAACTGCAAATCCGCATCGACAGAGGAATTGAGAGTTTGACGAAATTGGTTCAGAACTTTTTCATCGATATTTTGCCNCTCTTTTCCAATGCGATTATTGCGCTCNTTATTATGTATATGCAGAATGTGTACGTTGGTTTGGTTTCCACCGTGGTTGTTCCTATTTACTTCTATGTCAGTTCATTACAGGCAAAAAAATTGTCGGGAGTTCGTCGCCAGTTGAGAAATCAACGGGAACAGAAAACTTCGGGACTTTTAAATTTAATCAATTCAATTATGGTGATTAAAAGTTTCGTCCGTGAAAAATTTGAGGGAAAGAAACAATACGACTTACAGATGCAATTGATGGAAAGTCAGATGTTTACACGAAGAACCAATTTTATTTATGATGGTTTAAAGACTTTTATCGAGCAATTNGGCGTGGTTTTAATTATTTTGCTCACCGTTTATCTCGTTCTCGATCAACAAATGACGATTGGTGCGATTATGCTTCATATTTTGTTGTTTAATAACGTTTCTGCGCCGATTCGGCAACTTCACCGAATTTATGATGATATGAATGATGCAATGATTTATGCAGAAGGATATTTCGACATTNTGAATGCNGATGAAGAAACNGAACCCAACGGAAAATTTATTGAAAATGACATCAAGGGAGAGTTTGAATTGAAAAATGTGGACTTCACGTATCCAAACGGAACGAAGGCTTTAAACAACGTTTCCATGCTCATTGAAAACGGAAAGACTACTGCTTTGGTTGGCTTAAGTGGTGCAGGAAAATCTACAGTCATTAACCTTTTGTGTAAATTTTATCTTCCCGATTCGGGCCAAATTTTGTTGGATGGCGTGAATTTGAACGATTACGAAAACACTTTTTTACGTGACGATATNGGTTTGGTTTTACAGAAAAACCATATTTTTAAAGGAAGTATCGAGGANAACATCCGTTACGGAAACATGAACGCGAGTTTTGAGGAAATTGAAACCGCCGCAAAAAAGGCCTATTTACACAACCAAATTTTAGAATTACCTGATCAGTACAACCACGATGCAACGCAACTTTCCGGCGGACAACAACAGCGGATTGCNATNGCNAGATTGTTCCTGAAAGATCCACCNATTATCTTTCTCGATGAACCTACTGCAAGTTTGGACGCGATTGCCACGGAACAAATCAAAAATTCTTTGGATGCTATTAAAGCTGGTAGAACGGTGATTATCATTTCGCATTCTTTGTCCCAAATTTTAGACAGCGACAAGATTTATGTAATGAAAAAAGGGGAAGTGGTGGAAAGCGGAACCCACGATGAATTGATCAATATGAACGGAACTTATCGCGAAATTTTTGATGCTTCGGCCAGAAGTTTGAACTTGGATAAACTCGTAAGTTCGTATCGGGAAAATTAATTTTGCCACTAATACACGAATAATTTTATCTTTGGGTGAAATTTTTGAAGTCATACTTTGAGCCGAAACTTAAAATAAATGAAAAAAACACTTTTAGCAATCATTGCAGCAACAACCTTGATTTCTTGTAATAAAATAGAAGAGATATTCACTCAAAGTGTAGATTCTGCAAAAGAAAAAGCGCAACAGAAGGCGAATGAAATGATTCAGGAAACCGTCAGCGAACAACTCAATAAGTATGTCAACGCAAAATCTGTTAAGTTCGACAGCATTTTCCCCAATCAAAATAATTTGCTCATTGAAAATGAAGTCGGGAAAAGAGTCGCATTCCCGAATGGAACTCCATTTTATGTTTTTAAATATAAAGCAACCGACAAAGATTTGCTGCTAAAAACTTTGGTGGAACAACCTACTTCCGACGAAGCAAAATCCAAAAAAGAATTTGAAAAAATCGACGGTTCCACAATCGTTGAAAAATTGACTTTCTTTGAAAAGTTCCTTCCTGCCAATACGATTGACACGAGTTTTTTGGATGATATTAAAAACGATAAAAACATCGAATATTATAAAGTGAAACGTTTCCCGAACTCGAGCACGATTATTTATAACCCTAAAAATCAGATGGTTTATCAGTTTGTGGAGGTGAAGAAATAGGATAAGAAACTTTGATTATAAATCTTTTTTATTGAATTTTATCAAAGACAGAACAAAAGGAACAATCGCCCAAATCAACATCACGACAATCGAGATTCCCATTCCGCCACCTGAACCGAAAACCTGTTGAAAAATCGCTCCCGAAGCTCCAAGCATCGCGGAAATATTAAGTTGCAGCAATACGAAAATTCTTGCCAAACCTACAGGATTTAAACCTGCCAAAGTCGCCATAATTCCCTCGATAGGGTAATCCGCAAATTGGAACATCAAAACCAAAAGAATTCCATCATAAATAATGGCAAAAAAGACCCAAATGAAAATGGAAATCCCAATTCCTTTGGCTTTGTCTCGGCTTGAAATGGCAGAAAGCATCGCAAAAGAGGTGAAAATAATAGAGAGCAAAATTCCTGCAATCATTAACGAAAATCCTGTTTCAATCGAAGAATAAAGCAAAATCGGAACTCCGCAACCAATGATAAACGCCAATACCAATGCGCTCGAAAGTCCAAGGAAAATATTAAACCAAACCTTGGTTCTCGGAACGGGTTGACTTAAAAGCAACTCCACAAACTGACTGCTATTGTAAACATAAATTGTTGAAAATATAATACTTACTAAAGGAACAACCAACAAAACCACATTAAGCAAACTCAAAGTAGCTTTGGTATAATTACTTTCTAAACCAAGAACTGACCAAGAAAGAATGAACAGCAAAATGGTGTAGAAAATAATGATTTTGTTCTTTAAAATATCGAAAAATATAAAACGTGCGATTTTGTTCATTATCATATATTTTGGCTAAAGCCAATTGGAATTATTTTTTTTAACCAGCGGGCTAAAGCCCGCTCCTATTGATGAAATAAGTATTTTACTTTTTCATTTCCTTTAAAATAGTCACAATCGATTCTGAAATCTTTTCCGAATTGGTTTGGTGTAACAGATCTTCAACCGATTGATGGACAAGGATTTTCCCTTCGTTCATGAAGATGATTTCGCTCACAATGTCATCGAGTTCGCTTAATAAATGCGAGGTGATGATGATAAGTTTACCTTTGTTTTTTTCTTTGATGATTTTCTTTTTCAAAATTTCCGAAGCAAGTGGATCAAGTCCTGCAGTGGGTTCGTCGAGAATGATGATTTTCGGGTCAAACATAAACGCCAAAACGGCACTCACTTTTTGCGTGGTTCCCCCAGAAAGATTACCCATTTTTTTGTCATACATTTTTTCCAACTCGAAATCTTCAAGAAGTTCGGTGTCTAAATGTTCTTCCGATAATTTTCGGGTGTCTTTAATCATTTGGATGGTGTGACCAATCGTCATGTTTTCAGGGTATCGCCCGATTTGAGGCATATAACCGATGTTTCTTCGATAGAGATAATCATCTTTAACGCTTTTTTCGTCTACGAAAATATCGCCGTTTTCCACCACATTCAATCCTAAAATACATTTTATTAAAGTGGTTTTTCCACAACCGTTCGGACCGATCAACGCGATGGAATGACCATTTTGGAAAGACAGATTCACGTCATCAATAGCTGTGAATTTGCCGAATTTCTTGGTGAGATTTTTTACTAATATCATATCTTTTGGCTGGAAGATGGGAGATGGAAGATGAAAGTTTACAAAAGAACTTCTAAAACTCGCCCATTAATTTTCATTATTAATTTCTAAATGCAATTATTTGGTTCATTAAATTAAAACACTTGTCGTAGTTTTCTTGAAAGAATTTCTTCGCCAAATTCCATCGACTTTTGCCCAATTATTAATTTCTCAGATTTAAGATTCATATCTCTAAATTTTTACTTTTTTTTCTTCCCGCTTCCATCTTCCCGCCTTAAATTTTAATTTTCTTCATCAGTGGCTCCTCATCCACAAAACTTTCGGGAGTGAGACTTGGAATTATCTTTTCCGTTTTGTCAAGCAAATCCACAATAAATGTTTTAAATAAGAGCATTACCGACGGATTTTTTTCCACGAGATAAGAATATAGACTTAAAGGATGAAATTTCACGTCTCCTGTTCCGTCTTTGTTGAGGTCGTAGCCTTCATATTTGTCCCAATAATTTTTCTTGAAATCGTTCATCACCATTGTTCCGTTGGTGCTTACATCGAAGGTGTTGTTGATGAAATTATTGTTGATGACGCGGTTTTCCATACAATTCGCATTGATTTTCATTCCCCATCCGTTGTTTTCGAAATCATTTTTATAGAAATCGATTTTTGTGGCTCCGTCAAGGAAAATGGCGACCGTGTTACTCTCAAAAATATTGTGTTTGATTTTACTGAAAGAAATGTCTTTTAATAACAACCCATAACTTCCATCTCCCCAATTGTTGACAAATCGGTTTCCGACCATTCCCACATTATTGCTGTACATCACGGCAACTCCAGCATTGTTGTTGTCGAAAGTGTTGTTCACATATACATTGTCATTCGCAAACATAAAATGCAAACCATACCTTAAATTTTTTACCGAATTGTTGTGGTAAATGTAGGAATTGATGACCTTTTCAAGGTAAATTCCGTCTTTGTGACCTGAAATGTAATTATTTTTAATCCAAATTTCCTGACTTACCCATGCATGGATTCCATCGCCGCTCCCTTCTTGAGATTTTGCACGAGTGGAAGTGATTTTGTTGTTCTGAATCAAACATTTATAGCCACGCTGAATGTAAATTCCAAAATAATTATTCTCGAAAATATTGTCTTCAATGGTGGTGTACTGGCTGTTGTAAAGACGAATTGCACCAATATTTTCCACCTCATCTTCGCCTGAATTGATGATTTTAAACCCCTTCAAAACAATGTGATTCGCGCGGAAAGACAAAATTTCATATTTCATTTCGCCATCCAAAATAGGTCTTCCAATTCCAATAATTGTCAAAGGTTTGGTAATGTTGATGTTGCCTTCTTTGTAATGGCCACTTTCCACTAAAATACTGTCGCCACTTTGTGAGGAGGCGACAGCGCTTTGTATGGTTTTAAATTTTTCGTTCTTCCCGACTTTTAAAATGTTTGAAAAAATAAAAATGGGGAGAAACAGAAACAATACTCTGAACATCAATAACTTATTTGGTTAAACTTGCGCCCAAAGTTGCTGCTGCTTTTTCTGCTGCCGATTTGTTTTGATAAGCCTGTGTATTTCCACCCATTGGTGATTTGATGTTTCCACCTTTAATAAAAGTCGCTTTAGTGGTTTCCAAAAATTTTTCGGACGGAAAATCAATTACATATTTTTTGGCATTGGTTGCTTTGTCGGGATTGGAGCTTTCGTACATCGTCATACAGCTGATGTCGTCGAATTTGTAAACCTTTCCTTTTTGGGTGATTAATTCTGCCGCATATTTCAGTTCGGTAATGGTCATTTTGCAGTTGTCGCATTGGTCTTTACCAAGAAGAAAATCTTTCGGACCTGATTGTTGACAAGACATAAATGCCAAAACTGAACCTGCAATGATTAAACTTTTTTTCAATTCCATAATATGTTGAATTATTTTTTAAGGGATTAATTTCATAAAATTTCAGGCAGTTTTCGCTTTTCTGAATTCAATAAAAGCTAAGATAATCAAAATCGCTGCAACTGCAAACATGATGATTCCGCCAATATCGGGATAAGAATATGCACCGAAATTGAGAAGCTGTTTAAATCCAATCAATGGCGGCTGATAACTCATTCCAGGAACTACAATCGCTGCATTTGGATCGAGATTGTGACCATAATCGTACTCCCACATCCAAAAATCTACCATAAACGCAACTCCGAAAATCAGAAATAAAACAGTTGTAAGGTACAGCCAAATTTTCTTGTTTAAAAATGCTGCAACCAAACATATTATCGCAAAAAATCCGAGGGCATAAGGAAGAACTTTAAATTCCCAAAAATCTTCCTGATGAATGGTTTTCATTCCGATATAGTGATTCAAGCCGTTGATGATTTCGTAATCACCCGTGATTTTGTTGGACCATAGAAACATTCCTAATCCTTCCGGATATTGCGGAGCTTCCAGATAAATTGCCCACAATGGAACAAAAATGCTTACTATCAAACTTATTCCGCAAACGATAAGCAGTATTCTTGACAGTTTTGATAATGAATAATTTTTCATTGTTTTTTAATTTTACACTTTTAAAAGTGTGTTTTGTAACCTATGTTACAGAAGTAAAAAAGGGCAGTGAAAACCGCCCTTTATTTTTATTCTGTTTATTTGGTTTCACCTTGTTTTACAGGACCTTGTGCATTGTCTTTCTTATTATTCAGTGAATAAATTAAAGGAGTGCTGCTTCCTGCAGGTGATACTCTTACGTAACCTTGCATTTCTTGGTGTAGTGCAGAACAGAAGTCGGTACAATACATCGGATACATTCCTGCTTTTAGAGGTTTCCAAAGTAGGGTGCAAGTTTCTCCAGGCATAATTAAGAGTTCGGCATTTTGTGCGCCTTTGATTGCGAATCCGTGTGGAACGTCCCAATCTTGCTCAAGATTTGTAACGTGGAAGTAAACTTCGTCACCGACTCTGATTCCTTCAATATTGTCGGGAGCGAAGTGAGAACGGATGGAGGTCATATAAACATGAACCTTGTTTCCTTCTCTTACCACTTTGCTTTCCGCTTCACCTTTAGTTGCATAAGGGTGCTGATTTTCAGCAATCTTGAAGAATTTCACCTGATTTTTAGAAATTAAATCTCCCGGACAAGCTTGTGCATAATGCGGCTCACCAAAAGTAGGGAAGTCAAGCAAAAGCTTCATTTTGTCACCACTGATGTCGTACAACTGTGCAGATTGCGCCAATTCAGGACCTGTTGGTAAATATCGGTCTTTGGTAATTTTGTTGTATGCTACCAAATATTTTCCGAAAGGTTTTTTGCTGTCTCCACCTGGAATCATCAAGTGACCAACGGAGTAGAAAGTAGGCTGTCTGTCAAGAACTTTCAAATCTTTGATGTTCCATTTCACCACTTCAGAAGAAACGAACATAGAAGTGTAGGCATTTCCTTTTCCGTCAAACTCGGTGTGAAGCGGACCTAATCCCGGTTTTTGAACCTCACCGTGAAGAGCGGCTTCATATTTAATAACAGTTACACCGTCATAATCTCCACTAAACGCTTTGTCAGCAATTGCTTTCTGAATTTTATCAAAACTGAAAACAGGGATTAAAGCTGCCAATTTACCTGAACCAATGATGTATTCACCAGTTGGGTCAACGTCACATCCGTGAGGAGATTTTGGACAAGGAATTAAATACATCGCTTCCTTCATATCTTCCACAGAAAGTACAGTAACTTCTTTTTTCATGGTTGAAGTTGCAGTGTGTGTTTTCTCGTCGAATTTATTGTGAGCGTATTCAGTTTGAACTTTTCTACCTTTGCCTGCTTTCACCAATTCGGCTGCTTTTTTCCAGTTCACCGCCATGATAAAGTCTTTATCATTTTGGGAAGCGTTCACTTCAAGAAGCGTGTTTGCTTTCTCTGAATTGTAGCAAGAGAAGAAGAACCAATCAGTAGATTTTCCTTTACCTGCGTGAGAAAGGTCAAAATTAATTCCCGGAGCTTCAATTTGGAAAGATAAATCCATATCTCCGCTGTCTTTATTAATTCCGATAAAAGATAAAACGCCTTTGAAATTTTCTTTCATGGTATTGATAGGAACGTCACCGTTTTTATCATCCGTTGGAACTGCGAAACGTGTTCCTGCAACAACATACTCTGTATTTTCAGTCAAGAAAGGTGAGGAGTGATTTCCCGCAGAATTCGGAAGTTCTAAAATTTCTACTGTTTTGAATGTTTTCAAATCAAGACGAGCCACTCGCGGTGTATTGTTAGCATTCGCAAACAACCATCTTCCGTCCACTTCACCGTTGGTTTGCGAAAGTGAAAGGTGGTGTTGGTCATCCCAAGGAATAAATCCGTGGGAAGTCTGAAGCATCGGTTTGGTTTCTTCGCTGTATCCATAACCGTTTTCAGGGTTTTGGGCGAAAACTGGAAGAACTTTTAGCAATCTTCCGCTCGGTAATCCGTAAACGTTTACCTGCCCGTTGAAACCACCGCTCACGAAGTTGTAAAACTCGTCGTATTTTCCGGGCGCAACGTACACTTTTTCAGCGGCGTCGCCACTTACGGCGTTTTCGGTTCCTTTTGGTTTGCATCCTGTCAAAACTGTAATGGCAGCAATGGCAGAAAGTCCAAATAATTTTAAACTTTTCATTATATATATTGATTAATTGTTTCTTGAGAAGGAATTACTTCGCTCCGTCGATTTCTCGCATGTATTCGAGAACTTCGCGTGCTTCAGTATCGTTCAAACCTTGGTTTGGCATTCTTACCAAACAAAGTTCTAGTTGTTTTTGTAATTCAGGATCTACAGCAATCATTGGATCAGGATTAGAAATAAAATTCATAATCCATTCCGGAGTTTGTCTTGTAGTAACGCCTTTCCAACCCGGGCCCACTAATTTTTCTTCTGTAGGTTTGTGGCAAGAAGTACATTTTACTTCAGCGATTTTTTTACCGGCTGCAGCCATTGCAGGATCGAATTTGCTTACATCAACATTTTCGTGGGGACCAAGACCTCTTTTCGGATCATAAGAAGAAGGACTGGAAGAACTTGCGGTAGTTTCTGTTGTAGCACTAGTTTCGCTAGACGCGGTCGGAATTGAGTCTTTCTTGTCGCCACCGCAAGATAGAAGAGCGAGAGTTACAGCTGCAAAAGCCAATGTTTTTAATGATTTCATATTTTTAATTTTTTATATAACCAAAAGTACCAAGATTTGACTTCACGGGGGTATGATTTGAATCATATACTTAATATGACTTTTATCGTGAATTTTGTTCTCGAAAAAAAGTAATAGATTTGTTAAAATTTAATAATAAAAAGATGAGAAAATTTCTAATTCTAGGCGTTTTAGCTGTTACATTTTCCTGTAGCAAAAAAGTGGAATCCAACGCCGAAAGCAACGTAATGCTTGAAGAACCTGCAGTGGTAGCAGTAGATTCAGCAGCAGCTGGAAAACATGAAGGTTTAGCCCTCATAGAGGGTGCAGATTGCTTGACTTGCCATAAAGTGGACAGTAAAGTTGTGGGCCCTTCTTATCAGGAAGTTGCGGACAAATATACCGATGCAGACATCGACATGCTTGCCACAAAAATCATTGAAGGCGGTAAAGGAAATTGGGGCGAAATCCCAATGACTCCACATGCAGGAATGAGCAAAGAAACTGCAAAAAAGATGGTGGAATATATTCTGACTTTGAAGAAATAAGAACTTTATATACTTAAACTAAGCACTTCATTATTTTAAATGAAGTGCTTTTTCTTGACACCTATACCATAACCCTAAATAAAAAAAGAAGTTGTCTTCATTGAAGACAACCCCTTTTACTTTTTAAACATAAATTTATCTCTTAATCAATTTTGCTGTTTTTACATTTTGGCCATCATTTATTTTAAGAAGATAAATACCCGGAGAAAGTTTTCTAATGTCATAAGATTCACTATAGTTAAATGACTGTATTAGTTTTCCTGCGGCATCGTAAACGAAAACAATGGTGCTTGCCTTTTTGCTTTCAGGGGGTAAGTTCAGTTTAAAATAATCTTTCGCTGGATTAGGATAAAGCACAACTCTATTGTCGTATTGCAAGTTTTCATTAGTTCCTAAAACAGTATAATTGATAATAAAAGGCATATCCATTGTGTAATCTGGTGCCGCTGATGGATTTCCAGCATCTATAAGTGGCGTCCAAGTTGAAGTTGCACTTTGGTATTGAACTGCATTGAAAGTAGCTAATCCTCTCGTTCCCGGCAAAGTTACCGGAGGAGCAAAGTTTCCTGTCGCACCTGCGTCCAATTGAAATTTCAACCAGTAAGTTCCCGCAGCAAGAGTTTTTGAAGCGGCACCTACCACTTTCCAAATTCTTCTCGTCGTTCCTACTGCGCTACCGGGAGCAGGTACACTGGAATTGAAAATTCGATACATCATACCATCACTACTTGATGCAAATCGATTGGTGGTATCGTCCCCAAAAACACTAACCGCTCCTGCAGTCGAAGGATTAGAAGAAAAAATGTTTAAAGTAACCCCCGTAAATGGGCTTGTTGTGCCGGCATAACCTGTTTGGTATCCGAAAAGTTCAATGGAGCTTATTGTCCAACTTTGTCCTGCAGGAATAATAAAATCGTCCGCACAGAAATTGGTACTTGTTCCAACTTTTTGGCAACCTACACCTGCGGTAGTATTAGATTCGGTAGTGTTGCCTGTATTGTTTTGTACTTCAGACCATGTGTAACCAGCGGGTGCGGCTGTACCATTGTTAGAAGTTACGCCCGTACTTAAGCCACCGTTGTTGTATTGTGCAAATGTGATCATTGGCAATAAAGCCATTAAAGAAAATAGTTTTGTTTTCATGGATAAAATTTTTTAAAATTAATGTAAAAATAATATAAAGTTTTTAATATTTTATTATATTGTATATTGATTTTGTATATTAATTTACAAGTAATTATTGATAATTTAAATAAAAACCAGAATGCTTTGATTTATGATAATATGAATGGTTTGATTTACTAATTCTAAAAATCAAAAAAAATGTCAATTTGTCACAAAAATTTCCTTGGTATAAAATTGGAGAAAGGAATAGCAAATCTTAAAATTAAAATTAAAAAATATAAATATTATGAGTAAAATAATTGGAATCGACTTAGGTACGACCAACTCTTGTGTTGCCGTAATGGAGGGTAAAGACCCTGTTGTAATTCCTAACGCGGAAGGTAAAAGAACAACGCCATCTGTTGTGGCATTCACGAAAGACGGAGAAAGATTGGTAGGAGATCCTGCAAAAAGACAGGCGGTAACCAATCCTCAAAATACGGTATATTCTATCAAAAGATTTATTGGAACGCACTTTAAAGACGATGCTTCTGAAATCGGAAGAGTAGCCTACAAAGTAGTTTCCGGACCGAACGATACGGTAAAAGTTAAAATTGACGACAGAGAATACACGCCGCAAGAAATTTCTGCAATGATTTTGCAAAAAATGAAAAAAACGGCAGAAGATTATCTTGGTCAGGAAGTAACAAGAGCGGTAATTACAGTTCCAGCTTACTTCAACGACAGCCAAAGACAAGCCACCAAAGAAGCCGGAGAAATCGCAGGTTTGAAAGTTGAAAGAATTATCAACGAACCAACGGCGGCAGCATTGGCTTATGGTTTGGATAAAGGACATAAAGACCAAAAAATCGCGGTGTACGATTTAGGTGGTGGAACTTTTGACATCTCAATCCTTGATTTGGGTGACGGTGTTTTCGAAGTTTTGTCTACAAATGGTGACACACATTTAGGAGGTGACGATTTTGACGATGTAATTATCAACTGGTTGGTTGACGAATTTAAAAATGAAGAAGGCGTAGATTTGAAAGCGGATCCAATCGCACTTCAGCGTTTGAAAGAAGCGGCTGAAAAAGCAAAAATTGAACTTTCTGCAACTACGCAGACAGAAATCAACCTTCCTTATATCACAGCGACTGCGACAGGTCCAAAACACTTGGTGAAAACGTTGACGAGAGCGAAATTTGAGCAACTTTCCGAAGATTTGGTAAGACGTTCAATGGAGCCTTGTAAAAAAGCGTTATCTGATGCAGGTTTGCAAACTTCTGACATTGATGAGGTAATTTTAGTGGGTGGTTCTACAAGAATTCCAATCATCCAAGAACAGGTTGAAAAATTCTTCGGTAAAAAACCGTCAAAAGGCGTAAATCCTGACGAAGTTGTGGCTATTGGTGCCGCAATTCAGGGGGGAGTTTTAACCGGTGATGTGAAAGACGTTCTTTTATTAGACGTTACACCACTTTCATTGGGTATTGAAACTTATGGTTCTGTTTTCACGAAATTAATTGAAGCAAACACCACTATTCCTACCAAAAAGTCTGAAGTTTACTCCACAGCAAGCGACAATCAGCCTGCAGTTTCCATTAGAGTTGGACAAGGAGAAAGACCAATGTTTAATGACAATAAAGAAATCGGAAGATTTGATTTAACCGACATTCCACCGGCTCCAAGAGGCGTTCCACAGATCGAGGTAACTTTCGATATCGACGCAAACGGTATTTTGAGCGTTTCCGCGAAAGATAAAGGAACAGGAAAAGAACAATCGATTAAAATTCAGGCAAGTTCAGGACTTTCTGACGCTGAAATTGAAAGAATGAAACGCGAAGCCGAAGAAAATGCTTCTGCCGATGCAAAAAGAAAAGAAGAAGTTGAACTCTTCAACAAAGCCGACGGTTTGATTTTCCAAACTGAAAAGCAGTTGAAAGAATTTGGCGACAAACTTTCAGCTGACAAAAAAGCATCCATCGAAACTGCCGTTGCAGAATTAAAAACCGCTTTCGAAGCAAAAGACGCCGATGCTACGAAAACCAAAACCGAAGCTTTAGACGCAGCTTGGATGGCGGCTTCAGAAGAACTTTACGCAGCAGGACAACAAGCGCAAGGTGCAGAACAAGCACAAGGAAATCCTACAGGAAACGCAGGAGCAGCAGAAGATGTTCAGGATGCGGATTTTGAGGAGGTGAAGTAAGTATTGATTAGTATTAATTAATAACAATAATTAAATCGCTGTAAATGTAATATTTACAGCGATTTTTTTTTTTTTTTTTCCATTTTTTTTTTGCTTGTTTTT
>Ga0056904_1000943_pt1 | contig 15560 bp, 17 predicted proteins | sample EBPBio172007_DNA_FD_55043 | JGI IMG/M metagenome (GOLD analysis project Ga0056904, IMG submission 55043) | Wastewater treatment Type I Accumulibacter community from EBPR Bioreactor in Madison, WI, USA - Reactor 1_9/17/2007_ DNA | ecosystem: Engineered > Bioreactor > EBPR > Anaerobic-Aerobic >...
CCGTCGACGAACTGCGCCATAGCCTGTTTCTCGCTGGTCGCCTCGGCATGCATATCGATCAGCATCGCGTCGCAGCCATGCCCCAGCGGGCAGGCGGCAATCTGCCGCTCGATCTCGACGAAGGGATCGTCCGAGAGCTGCATGAAGACCCGGCCGATGAGATTGACCACCAGCACGCGTGCGCCGTTGCGCGCCTCGACCAGCGCCGCGCCGCGGCCGGGCGTACCGACGGAGAAATTCGCCGGGCGGATCAGGCGATGTTCGCGCTCGATGAAGACAAGCGCTTCGCGCTGGTCCCAGGAATGGTTGCCGAGGGTGACCACATCGGCGCCGGCATCGAGGATCTCGTTGCAGATCGCCTCGGTGATGCCGATGGTGCCGGCGGAATTCTCGCCGTTGACCACCACGCAATCGAGGTCCCACTTCTGCCGGAGGCCGGGCAGGCGATCCGCCACGACCCGGCGGCCGGGTTTGCCGACGACATCGCCGAGAAAAAGAATACGCATGAAATCCCGGTCCTGCCGAAAAGAGGAAAGTGCGGAGCCACGATGACCGGTGGAGTGTCGATCCCGGGAACCTACATAAGTAGGTGGGCGCCGTGTACCCGGACCCACAGGTCCGGATAGGAACAGCTCCCTAAGGATCGTTAAGGCCCCGGGGAATACGTATAACCTGCCGCATCCCGCAGCCCCGCACCGCCAATGTAGGCGGTTCGGCAGCGAAAGAGAAGGGGTCAGTTCTCGTCCGGCGCGCTCGTCAGGCTGCGTGTGATGCGCTCAATACGGTGGGTCAGCCCGTCGATCGCCGCGGCGATCGTGGCGTCGCGCTGGTTGACGCTCTCGGCAGCCTCGCTGCGGGCCGCGCGATCATGCTGCGCAACCTCCTGAAGCGTCTCGTTGCGGCGCTTTTCCTCGTAATATTCGTCGCAGACCATCAGGGCTGCCATCACCGTGAGGCGGAGGTCGCCGATCTCGCCGAAATTCTCGCGCATGGTCTTCACGCGCTGGTCGAGGTGGTCGGCGAGCTTTTCGAGATGGGGCTCCTGTCCGTCCTCGCAAGCCATGCGGAACTGCTTGCCGTCGATGGTCACGGTCAGCTGGGCCATGCGTTATCCTTCCGCCATGCCCTGCCGGATGGCGGCGATCGCCCGGTCGATGCGCGGGCCGAGTTCGCTCAGGCCGGCATCGGCATCCGCCCGCGCGGCCTTTTCCTCGTCAAGCAGGCGGGCGAGCTGGTGGCGGTCCTCGCGCATCAGGTTGAGTTCGGCCTCAAGGGTCGCACGGGCGCGATCGCCGTCGGCATGCCGAAGGGCCGCCGCGTCGAGACGGTCGAGCGCTGTGCCGAGACGCGCCAGCGAATCCTTGATGATCTCGCTCAAATCCGTTTCCTGCTGCTGATTGCACGCGGACTAACCATCGGAAGGCCGGCAAATCAAGCGGTTGAAAGCAGGAACTTTGGCAACTGGGCATTGTCAGGTCAATATGCCCGGGCGCATGATCCTCGCCGGCCAAGCGATCGCCATTCCACAAATTGATAAGCGAAAATCGGCGTCGATCGTGGTTATAGAATGGCCAAACCCTGGAATTCGTTTGGGAGGACGCGATGGGAACGAGCCGGTATCAGGACATCTACGCGCGCTGGATGAAGGATCCGCAGGGGTTCTGGAGCGAACAGGCCGGCGCGCTCGACTGGATCACACCGCCGAAGACGGCGTTCGACGCCAAGGCCGGCGTCTACGGTCGCTGGTTTCCGGACGGGGTCTGCAACACCAGCGCGAACTGTCTCGACCGCCATGTCGCTGCGGGGCGCGGCGATCAGGCGGCGCTGATCTACGATTCTCCTCTCGCCGGCACCCAACGCGTGCTGAGCTATGCCGAGCTGCTGCGCGAGGTCGAGGTGCTCGGCCATGCACTCAAGCGCTTCGATGTCGCCAAGGGCGACCGCGTCATCATCTACATGCCGATGATTCCCGAAGCGGTGGTGGCGATGCTCGCCTGCGCCCGCATCGGTGCGATCCACTCGGTGGTGTTCGGTGGCTTTGCCGCGCATGAGCTGGCAACTCGCATCGACGATGCCCGGCCGAAGCTGATCCTCGCCGCCTCCTGCGGGCTCGAACCCGGCCGCGTCGTGCATTACAAGCCGTTGCTCGACCGCGCGATCGAGGAGGCGAAGCACAAGCCGTCCACGTGCATGATCTTCCAGCGGCCGCAGGAGCCGGCGAAGCTGATCGAGGGGCGGGACCACGACTGGGCCGCGACCTGCGAGGCGCTCAAGGCCGAAGGCGTCGGTCCGCTGGCGCCGGAGCCGGTGAAGGCGACCGATCCGCTCTATATCCTCTATACCTCGGGGACGACCGGCAAGCCGAAGGGCGTCGTGCGCGACAATGGCGGCCACATGGTCGCGCTCAACTGGACGATGGGCGCGATCTACGACATCAACCCCGGCGATGTTTACTGGGCGGCCTCGGACGTGGGCTGGGTCGTCGGCCATTCCTACATCGTCTACGCGCCGCTGCTGCGCGGCGCGACCACGGTNGTCTANGAGGGCAAGCCGGTTGGCACACCCGATCCGGGCGCGTTCTGGCGCATGATCTCGGAGCACAGGATCAAGGTGCTGTTCACCGCGCCGACGGCCTTCCGCGCCATCAAGAAGGAAGACCCGAAGGCGGAATACCTCAAGAAATACGATCTCGCCGGGTTCAAGGCGCTTTTCCTCGCCGGCGAGCGTGCCGACCCGGATACCGTGAAATGGGCGGAGGATATCCTCAAGGTTCCGGTCATCGACCATTGGTGGCAGACNGAGACCGGCTGGGCGATCGCCGGNAATCCGCTCGGGCTCGGCATGCTGCCGGTCAANTACGGCTCGCCGACCGTGCCGATGCCGGGCCACGANGTGCATATCCTCGACGAGGCCGGCAAGGAAGTCGCGGCGGGCAAGATGGGCACCATCGCCATCAAGCTGCCGCTGCCGCCAGGCTGCCTGCCGACGCTGTGGAACGCCGAAGACCGGTTCGTCTCCAGCTATCTCAACGAGTTCCACGGCTATTACTCGACCTCGGACGCTGGCTATCGCGATGAGGACGGCTACCTCTTCATCATGGGCCGCACCGACGACATCATCAATGTCGCGGGGCATCGCCTCTCGACCGGCGGCATGGAGGAAGTCCTGTCCTCGCATCCGAGCGTCGCGGAATGCGCGGTGATCGGCGCCAAGGACACGCTCAAGGGCGAGGTGCCGCTTGGCTTCGTCGTGCTCAAGAGCGGCGTCAACGCCAGTCCTGCCGATATCGAGAAGGATTGCGTCCGCCTGGTGCGCGATCAGATCGGCCCGGTGGCGGCGTTCAAGCATACGCTGGTCGTCAACCGCCTGCCGAAGACGCGTTCGGGCAAGATCCTGCGCGGCACGATGAAGAAGATCGCCGACGGCGATACTTGGACGATGCCGGCGACGATCGACGACCCCGTGATCCTCGACGAGATCGCCAAGGCGCTCGACGAGGCGCATCTGAAGGGCTGAACGGATCAGGCGGCGGCGTTCTCGAGCACGCCGTCGTCGCCACCCGGAATGACGAATTCGGCGCTGGTGGAGCCCGGCTGGACCGACTTGTCCTCGGGTTCCTCGCCGAAGTCGTACTTGTTCTCCTTGGGATCGGCCCAGGGGTTGAAGACCTCGATGCTGAACGGCGCGAAATAGCCGATGTTCTGCGTCATGACCGTCAGTTCGTGGCGCTTGGCGGTCGCGGCGATCAGGCTATCGTGATAGGGCAGCTTCAACCGGCGCCGGGCGGCTGAACTCATGATCTGGCCCCAGATGATGCTGGTCTCGTAATCGATCCCGTGCAGGTTCTGGCCGAGCTTGCGGCGGATATCCTGCATCCACAGGCGCACGCGGCGTTGCTTGAACTCCTGCGGCAGGTGTAGCACGCCGCCCTCCATGATGGCGAAGGTGACGGCGCTCATATGGACGTCTTCCATCCAGAGATCGTCGACGGCACGGCGAACGCGCCAGAACGGGCGCGGGAGATGCAACTCCCGCAGGACGCAGGTATCGATCAGGAACGGCACGGAACAGACCCTCAATGCAAGCCGAGGGAGCATTACCGCAAAATACTACTATTCCGTGTATTGTTTTCACCTCACAACCGATGAGCGATCTTATTCCTGATCGTCAAGCGGCTTGAGGTCCTTGAGCTTGGCGAAGACGTGCTCGGCATCGAGCTCGACCTTCTTCTTCGGCGCTTCCGGCGCGGTGGTGACTTCGGCCGGAATCAGCGTCGCGCCGACATCCGGCGCCGCGGCGGCCGGACGATCCTTGGCGGCGCGGCTCACTTCGAGATCGAGGTCGATCTGCGAGCAGAGGCCGAGCGTCACCGGATCGAGCGGCTGGAGGTTGCCCGAATTCCAGTGCGAACGCTCGCGAACCGACTGGATGGTCGATTTGGTGGTGCCGACGAGGCGGATGATCTGCGCATCCTTGAGTTCGGGGTGGTTCTTGAGGAGCCACTGGATCGCGTTCGGGCGATCCTGCCGCTTGGAGACCGGGGTGTAACGCGGGCCCTTGGTGCGCTTGAGGTCGGGCAGGCGCACCTTCGGTTCCAGAAGCTTGAGGCGGTAGTCCGGATCGGCCTCGGCGCGCTCCAGTTCGTCGCGGCTCAACTGTCCGGCCTGAACCGGGTCCAGCCCCTTCATGCCGGCCGCGACGTCGCCGTCGGCGATGCCCTTCACCTCGAGCGGGTGCAGGCTGCAGAAGGCGGCGATCTGATCGAAGGTCAGCGCGGTGTTCTCCACCAGCCAGACAGCGGTTGCCTTGGGCATGAGCAGCGTTGCCATCGATCGGTTCTCCTCGGGTCTTGTCGGGGCCGGCGGCACCGGTTCTGGGTTCTGCGGATACGTCTCTTCGTTCGCGCCGCCTTCCCCGGGCGGCCCGCAACGAGAAAGACTCGATGCCAATTTGGGAATGCGCCCTTATACTGTCCGCAATTGGCTCATGCAACCGTGCATGTCGCACCATGAAGGGAGAGCGGGATGTTCGATGAGGAAACGCCGGCACGCAAGAAAACGGTTCATGAAATCGGCCAGGATCTCGCTCCGCTCTCGCTCGCGGAAATCGATGCGCGGATCGAGCTTCTGAAAGCCGAGATCGAGCGCCTCGTCGAGGCCCGGGTCGGGAAGATGAAGACGCAAGCCGCCGCCGACGCGCTGTTCCGCCAATAGGTCTGTGGCAGGCTCGCATCACGAAAATCGATTCAAATCATAAGGTTAGCGGAACTTGTGCTGTATTTGATGAAAATTGTCTCAAATTAACGGGTCGTTAAACTCTTTAGGGTAAATTCGTGACTGTTCCGGTTCGCCGGATCCCGAGTGGCTCCTGCTACTCTGTTTGACGCCTCCCTGTTGGACTTCAATCAGGATCGCTTCGGCGGTCCTTTTTTTGTCCTTCCGCGTTAACCATGTTCCCAGCGCCTTTATATCGACATGCGCGTTTGGTGTTAGTCTTGCAGCAACGCTTCCCATCAGCCGCGATGTCTCGTTGCGGCACACCGGATGACGGAGGCACACCATGCAGGACAAGACGCGCGACACGTCGATGACAGGAATTGGCAAATCCGGGGCGAGCGGGCCGGTGGCTGCGGTTTCGTTCACCGAGCGCATGCTGGCGTCCGAAGGGTTCATGGCGCTGTTCCGCGAGGGGATGGGCCTTGTCGAAGCGACGGCGGCCTATCTCGACGGGGACGGGCGCAATGATTCGAAGACGCTCGACCGCACGATCGGCCTCGCCTACGCCAGCGAAAGCATGCGCCTCACGACGCGTTTGATGCAGCTCACCTCCTGGCTGCTGCTCCAGCGCGCGGTCAACGAGGGCGAACTCACCCGCGCCGATGCCGAACGCGAGCACAGCCGCGTCGTGCTCGCGATGCAGGATTCCAACATCGCGCCGGATGTTTACGGCCAGTTGCCCCAGCGCCTGCGCGACCTTATCGCCCAGTCGCAATCGCTGCAGGCGCGCATCTGCCGCATCGACGACGATCTCAAGGGCAAGGCGCCCGTCGTGCCGGCCCTCAACCCGATCGCCGGGCAACTCGATCGGCTGGCCGCCGCGTTCTCGGGCAAGTAAGAGCCCGCCTCTTCCGAAACGAAAAAGGCCCGCCGGATGGCGGGCCTTTTTTATATGTTGCCGTGCCGGGTGCGGCGCAAGCCGCCCGCGCTCACTTCTTGCCGAAGGAGAAGCCGGCGTACTTGTTGTTGAACTTCGAGACGCGACCGCCGCGATCCATCAGCGTCTGCGTGCCGCCGGTCCAGGCCGGATGGGTCTTCGGGTCGATGTCGAGGTTGAGCTGGTCATCCGCCTTGCCGTAGGTCGAGCGGGTGAGGAACTCGGTGCCGTCGGTCATGACGACCTTGATGAAGTGGTAGTCGGGATGGATATCCGCCTTCATGGGGAAGCCTTTCGTGCGCAAAAAAACCGTCTCGTCAGCCGCGTTCGGGGCCGCCAAGACGCCAGAACCCTGTTCGTGAGAGCGCCCCTATACATGAGAGTGCTTGACGGGACAAGCGTTGAGCGTCCAAACGACGCGTGTAAGTTTTCTCGCAAGTTTTGCGATCCGTGCCAAGGCCAACAGGACGGGCGAATGAGTTCCGAGACGATGCAGAAGAACCCGGCGCGGCGTTTTCGTCCCGATCTCTCCTCCCTGCGGGTGTTGATCCCCTTCGCCAAGGCGGAAAGGCTGCGCATCCTCATCGCGCTGGTCGCGCTGACGGTCGCGGCAGGCCTGACGCTTGCGGTTCCGCTCGCGGTCCGGCGGATGGTCGATTTCGGCTTTTCCAGCGAGAACAGCGGCATCGTCGACGCTTATTTCGGCATGATTGTTGTGCTGACGGGCGGCCTCGCGGTGGCGGCGGGTATCCGCTATTTCTACGTGATGACCGTGGGCGAGCGGGTCGTCGCCCGGATCCGCCAGGCGGTGTTCGAGCGCGTGATGAGCCTTGACGGCGCGTTTTTCGATTCCGCCCGCTCGGGCGAGATCGTCTCGCGGCTGACGGCGGATACGACCGAACTGAAATCGACCTTCGGCGCCAGTGCCTCGGTCGCGCTGCGCAACGCGATCACGCTGGTCGGTGCCGTGGCGATGATGATCGTGACCTCGCCGAAACTCTCGGTGCTGGTGCTGTTCGCGATCCCGTTGATCGTGCTGCCGCTGGTCGCGGCGGGGCGGGGCGTGCGCAAGCGCGGCCAGAGCGCGCAGGACACGCTGGCAAGTGCCGCCTCCTTCGCGACCGAGCGCATCGGCGCGGTGCGCGTGGTGCAGGGCTTCGGCGGCGAGAAGGCCGCGATGGCACGCTTCGCCGAGGCCGTGGAGAGCGCCTATCAGGCCGCGCGCGACGCGACCAAGGCGCGGGCGTTCCTCACCACCATCATCATCTTCATCGCCTTCGCCTCGATTACCTTCGTCCTCTGGACCGGTGCGAAAGCCGTGATCGCCGGCGACATGACAGCGGGGCGGCTCTCGCAGTTCGTGCTCTATGCCGTGTTCGCGGCGAGTTCGCTCGGGCAGCTCTCGGAGGTGTTCGGCCAGCTCAATCAGGCCGCTGGCGCGGCACAGCGCCTCGCCGATCTGCTCGCGACGGAGCCGCGTGTACAGGACCCCGCCACCCCGGCGGCTCCGGTTGTCCCGCCGCGGGGCGAGATCGTGTTCGAGGATGTTACCTTCGCCTATCCCGGCGCGCCCGATCGTCAGGTACTCGGGCCGATCAGCCTTGCCGTGAAGTCCGGTGAACGGGTTGCAGTTGTCGGGCCTTCCGGTGCCGGCAAGACCAGCCTTTTCCAGCTGCTGCTGCGTTTCTACGATCCGAGCACCGGTATTGTCCGCGTCGACGGCACGCCGATCCAGGCGATGAGCCTTGCGGACCTGCGCGCCAATATCGCCATCGTCCCGCAGGATGCGGCGATCTTCGCCGAGACGATCGCCGAGAACATCCGCATCGCCCGGCCGGCGGCGAGCGATGAGGCCGTGCGCGCGGCGGCCGAACAGGCGGCGGTGACGCGCTTCGCCGACCGCCTGCCGCAGGGGCTCGCGACGGAAATCGGCGAGCGCGGCGTCACGCTTTCGGGCGGCGAACGGCAGCGCATCGCCATCGCGCGGGCGATCCTGCGCGATGCGCCGATCCTGCTGCTCGACGAGGCGACCTCCGCGCTCGATGCCGAGAACGAACGCGCGGTGCAGGAAGCGCTCGACAAGGCGATGCAGGGGCGCACCGCGCTCGTCATCGCCCATCGCCTCGCGACGATTCGTAACGCGGATCGCATCGTGGTGCTCGATCACGGCCGGATCGTCGAGGAAGGCACGCACGAAAGCCTTGCCGCCGCGGGCGGGCTCTACGCGCGCCTTGCCGCGTTGCAGTTCAGCGCGGGCTGATCCCCTAGCGTTCGGTCAACTTGAGTTCGAGGCGGCGGTTGCGCGAGAGCGCCTCGGGCGTGTCCCCGAAATCGAGCGGGGCGAACTCGCCGAACCCGGCCGCGACGAGCCGCTGCGGCGAGACACCCTTCGTGATGAGGTAGCGCACCACCGCGATGGCGCGGGCGGCGGAAAGGTCCCAGTTGTCCTTGAACTTGCCGGCGCCCGAAAGCGGCTTCTTGTCGGTGTGTCCGTCGATGCGCGCGACCCAGGTGATATCCGGCGGGATGGTGCGTTCGAGCTCGATCAGCGCGGTCGCGAGCTTGTCGAGTTCCTCCTTGCCGGCATTTTCGAGTTCGTCGGCGCCGGAGCCGAAAAAAATCTCCGACTGGAACACGAAACGGTCGCCGACGATGCGCACGTCCGGCCGCGAGGACAGGACGGTTCTCAGCCGGCCGAAGAAATCGGAGCGATACTTGTTAAGTTCCTGAACACGCTGGGCGAGCGCGACGTTCAGCCGGCTGCCGAGATCGGTGATGCGCAGCTGCGCGTCCTTCTCGCGCGTCTCGGCGCCGGCGAGCGCGTTCTCCAGCGCCTGCAATTGCTGGCGCATGGCACGGATCTGCTGGTTGAGCAGNTCGACCTCGCGCAGGGCGCGGCCTGCGGCATCCTTCTCCTCGTCGGCGCGGCGGGCAAGGGCGTCGAGCTTCGATTGATCNGTCTGCGAACCCGCGAGCAGGCCCTGCAGGCGCTCCCGCTCCGCCTTCTCGGTCGCNAGCGTNGCGGTCAGCGAGGTNATGCGGGATTCGGCGCTTTCCTTCGCGCTTTTTTCGAGCGCCAGCAGATCGGTCAGCGCAGCGATGCGCTGGTTGAGCTGCTGGAGGAAATCGTCCTTGCCGGCGATCTCGCGGCTGATGAAAAACTGCCCGAGCATGAAGACGGCGAGCAGGAAAATGAAGACCAGCAGCAGGGTCGACAGGGCGTCGACGAAGCCCGGCCAGTAGTCGATTCCCCGNTCCCGGTTGCGCGTGCGGCCCAGCGCCATGTCAGGCGTCCCGTNCCGTCATTCGCCCTTCCTTTCCTCGGGCGGCGCGGAGGGCGGCAGAGGCGGCATCTCGCGCGCAAGGCGTTCGAGCAGGCGCTTCACGTCCGTCTGCTGGGCAGATTGGGCCTCGACCCAGGAGCGGATCATCTGCTGCTCGTTACGCATATGCTGGACCATCGCCTGGATGCCTTCGGCGAGCTGGGCGATCGACTGGCTGGCGTTGCGCCCGGCGCCGGCATCGGTGACGGCGCGGGAAATGCCGTCGAGCGCCTGCTGCAGATCCGGCGAGGCGCCGGCCGGGAGCGGCTGGTCGTCGACGCGGCCGGAAAGCCATTCCTCGACTTCGTAGAAGAAGCGGCTCTGCGCCTGCCCGGCCTGAAGGTCGAGGAAGCCGAGCGTCAGCGAGCCGGCGAGGCCGAACAGNGAGGACGAGAACGCGATGCCCATGCCGCCGAGCGGGGCNGCGAGCGAGCGCTTCAACTCGTCGAACAGGGCATTGTTCTCGCCGCCGGAGGGCAGCTTCTCGATNACGGAGCCGATCGACGAGACGGTTTCGATCAGGCCCCAGAAGGTCCCGAGCAGGCCNAGAAAGACGAGCAGGCCGGTNAGGTAGCGCGCGATCTCGCGGCTCTCGTCNAGGCGGCCGCCGATCGAATCGAGCACCGAACGCAGAGTGAGCGTGGAGATGGCGTTGCGGCCGACACGGTCGCCGAGCAGGGCGGCCATCGGCGCGAGCAGCAGCGGTTCGGGCACGGACTTGGTTTCGTCCGGCGTGATGAGGGAGTTCACCCAGCGGATCTCGCGGAACAGTCGGCCGACTTGCGCGAAGGCGAAGACGATGCCGAGCGCCAGCACGAGCAGAATGAGCCCGTTGAGCGCCGGGTTGGCCCAGAACGCGACCATCACCTGATTCTGGATGACCAGCAGGATCAAGCCGGCCAGGACGAGAAAAACGATCATCCGGAACAGGAACAGCCCCGGCGATGTCAGTCTTCGGCGTGTCGATGTGCTCGCCATTCCCACTCCTTTTTCCTCGCCGGCGCTAATCAAGACCGTTCGGGCGGGAATGGCAACAGCTTTGCGCGGGCGGGATGTCAGGCCGATGAAATCGCCGTCCGCAACGCGGCATGGGCCATCTCGTTGCCGGCGATGATGGCGCGCGTCTCGAAGATGCGGTCCGAGCCGTCGATCGCGCTGGCGAAGCCGCCGGCCTCGCGGATCAGCAGGATGCCGGCCGCCATGTCCCACGGCGACAGGTTGCGCTCCCAGAAGCCTTCGAGACGGCCCGAGGCGACATAGGCAAGATCGAGCGCGGCGGCACCGAGGCGGCGCACGCCCGAGCAGCGCGGCATGATGGCGGCCAGTTCGCGGATGAACTGGCCATGATCGCCCCGGCCCATGTGCGGAATGCCGCAGCCGATCACCGCATCGGCGAAATCGGTGCGCGGGGAGACGCGCAGGCGGTANTTNCCGCGCTGGTCGGCGCCGACGGCGAAGGCGCCCTGNCCCTTCTCCGCGACATACATTTCCTCGGTCGCCGGATTGTAGACGAGGCCGGCGACCATCTCGCCATCGCGCTCAAGGCCGATCGAGATCGCGAACTGGGCGATGTTGTGCAGGAAGTTCGTCGTGCCGTCGAGCGGGTCGATGATGAAACGATGCGACTTGTCGGTGCCCTCGAAGGTACCTTCCTCCTCCATCAGGAAGCCGTAGCCCGGCCGCGCCTTCGAGAGTTCCTGAAACAGGATGCGCTCGGCTTTCTTGTCCGCTTCGGTGACGAAATCACCGGGACCTTTTCGCGAAATGGTGAGCGAGGGCAACTCGGCGAAATCGCGCTTGAGGCTCTTGCCGGCCTTGATGGCGGCAGCCGTCATCACGTTCATGATGGGGGAGCGGAGCATGGGGCAATCCGGTTAAACAGCGGGGCAGGAAAGTCGGAAAGGGGTGTTGCGGGATTTTTGGCCCGAAAGCAAGCGGCGGTTCAGCCGGGTTGCGCCATCGTCAGCAAACGGGCCTTGGCGATGCGCCGCGCTTCGGCGACAGTCTCCGCCGGGTCGGGCGTGTCGAACACCCAGGGGCCGAGCGCGATGAATTCCGCGCCGGTCGGTGCCAGCGTCTCGACCGAGGCGAGATCGGCGGCATAGGCGACGCAGGGCACGTTGAAGATCTCAGCCCACCACTGCGCGCGCTCGGCAGTCTGGGAGAGGGCGGGAACCGAGCCATCCGCGCGCGGTTCGCCGAACATCACGTAATCGACATCGCGTTCACCGGCTTCCATCGCGTCGTGGCGGGCCCTGAGGCCGCCGATGCCGACGATCCGATCCGGCTTGAGGCTGCCGATCGCCTCGTCCAGCAGGGCGCCCGGCGCACGGACGTGCACGCCGTCGAGCCCGAGCCGCGCGGCGATGCGCGGATCATCAGGGCAGTCCATGATGAAGGCCGCGCCCTTCTCCTGCACCAGCGCCACCAGCGCGGTCGCGCGCTTCTTGAGGTCCTGATCCGACGAAGCGGCGAAACGGGCATGGACGACGGAAATCGCCTCGGTCGAAAGCACGGCCTCCAGCTTCGGGCGGAAGGCGAGCGGATCGTCGATCGCGGGGGTGATGAGCGTGAATTGCGGGATCATACGCCTGCTATGCCATAAAACACGAAAAAGGGCGAATGCCGCGCAGCATCCGCCTTATCCTGAGTGAAAGTTCCTCGCAAAAGCTCGGGCGCGCGTTCGCACTTGCCGAAGGCCATCGCAAGATGGCCTTCGGGCTTCGCCGACTTCAGGCGACCTTCGGGTCGAGCGCGCCCTTGGCGTAGAGCTTCGCCATGTCGGCGAGCGTCGTGATCTTCTTGATCTTCGAAGCCTGGCCGGCGGTGTTGAATTCCTCGAAACGCTGGCGGCAGAGCTTGGTCATCGCTTCCATCGCGGGCTTGAGATACTTGCGCGGATCGAATTCGCCCGGCTCCTCGGCGAGGATGCGGCGGATCTGGCCGGTCATCGCCATGCGGTTGTCGGTGTCGATGTTGATCTTGCGGACGCCGTTCTTGATGCCGCGCTGAATCTCCTCGACCGGCACGCCCCAGGTCGGCTTCATCTTGCCGCCGAACTTGTTGATGATGTCCTGCAGGTCCTGCGGCACCGAGGAGGAGCCGTGCATCACGAGGTGGGTGTTCGGCAGCTTGCGGTGGATTTCCTCGATGACGTGCATCGCGAGGATCGCGCCGTCCGGCTTGCGGGTGAACTTGTAGGCGCCGTGGCTGGTGCCCATCGCGATCGCGAGGGCGTCGACCTTGGTTTCCTTGACGAACTTCACCGCCTCGTCGGGGTTGGTGAGAAGCTGGTCGTGGGAGAGCTTGCCCTCGAAGCCGTGGCCGTCTTCCTTCTCGCCCTCGCCGGATTCGAGCGAGCCAAGCACGCCAAGCTCGCCCTCGACAGAGATGCCGCCGAGATGGGCCATGTCGGTCACGGCCTTGGTGACGCCGACATTGTATTCCCAGTCGCCCGGCGTCTTGCCATCGGCCTTGAGCGAACCGTCCATCATCACCGAAGTGAAGCCGGCCTGGATCGCGGTCATGCAGGTCGCCGGCTCGTTGCCGTGGTCGAGATGCACGCAGACGGGGATGTGCGGGTAGATCTCNGTCACCGCGTCCATCATGTGNTTGAGCATGATGTCGTTNGCGTAGGAGCGCGCGCCGCGCGAGGCCTGGATGATGACCGGGCTGTCGGTGCCGTCGGCCGCGGCCATGATCGCGAGCGCCTGCTCCATGTTGTTGATGTTGAAGGCTGGCACGCCGTAATCGTGTTCGGCGGCATGGTCGAGCAGCTGACGCATCGTGATGCGGGCCATTTTATTCTCCTGTTCCGTTCTCGAATTTTTCTAGGAAGCTGTTCATTGTATTTCGGATTAAGTTGCTTTCAGAATTTTCGATACACGAATCAATTTTTCTCACATTCGTTCCATAGAAAAACGGAACATCTATTGTCGGAATTTTTCGATCAGACGCCATTTCTTTTATCTTATGTTTAGATCTGATGAATTCTGGGGTGTGTATTCCTGAAAGGAGGATAATCGAAATTCTGTTGATGATATCTCTATGAGAGAAAATTTCTTCGATATGTTCATTTATCTCAGAGTCTGAAATTGCCATTCTCTTAATAAATTTTGATTTTTCGCTGTTCTTTAGGCCAATAGGAAGCGCGTCTGCGAATGCTATGGGTGATGCTCGGTTTTCTTCGCAAATGGTCTTCAATTTTGAGGTAGATAAAAGATTTGAGGCTGCTCGTCCGACTGTGCGGTAAGCGATATTCCAGAAAGCACATGAGGGGGCATCGTTGAAATCGTAGAGATTTACTCCGCGAGTTTTCCCATGCGGCGAATTTGGCTCGCGCCCGAAAGCGAGTATGAGCGAGAAGTCGAATTGTCTCGTGTCAGCATACAACGCAATTGCAGCGTGTTCAGACATTTTGGCTCAGCTCTCCAGCGCCTTCACACCCGGCAGTTCCTTGCCTTCCATCCATTCGAGGAAGGCGCCGCCGGCGGTCGAGACATAGGTCATGTCGTCGGCCGAGCCGGCGTGGTTGAGCGCTGCGACCGTATCGCCGCCACCCGCCACGGCGATGAGGCCGCCGGCTTTCGCGAGTGCCGCCGCCTTGTGCGCGACGGCGACCGTGCCGGAATCGAAGGGCTGGAGTTCGAAGGCACCGAACGGGCCGTTCCAGACGAGCGTCTTCATCGAGGCGAGTTTGGCTTCGACGGCCGCGACCGTCTTCGGGCCGACGTCGAGGATCATCTCGTCATCGTGGACGTGGGCCACATCGTCGATGCGGTGCGCGGCATGAGCCTTGAAGTCCTTTGCCAGAAGGGCATCGACCGGCAGCAGGATCTCGCAGCCGGCGGCCTTGGCCTTGCCCTCGATCTCGCGGGCGGTTCCCGCGAGGTCGTGCTCGCAGAGGCTCCTGCCGACCTTGACGCCGCGCGCAGCAAGGAAGGTGTTGGCCATGCCGCCGCCGATCACGAGGCAATCGACCTTGGTGACGAGGTTGCCGAGCAGGTCGAGCTTGGTCGAGACCTTGGCGCCGCCGACGATCGCCATCACAGGGCGTTTCGGCTGCCCGAGCGCGGCGTTGAGGGCGTTGAGTTCGGCTTCCATCGTCCGCCCGGCATAGGCCGGGAGTGCGCGCGCGAGCCCTTCGGTCGAGGCATGGGCGCGGTGCGCGGCTGAGAAGGCGTCGTTGACATAGGCGTCGCCGAGTTTGGCGAGCGCGGTCACGAATTCCGGCTTGTTCTTTTCCTCTTCCTTGTGGAAGCGGGTGTTCTCAAGACAGAGGATGTCGCCATCCTTCATCGCCGCGACGGCAGCTTCGGCTTCTGGGCCGATGCAGTTCTTCGCGAAGGCGATGGCGCGCCCGAGCAGGCCGGACAGCGCGGCGGCGACCGGCGCGAGGCTTTCGCTGTCGTTCGCGCGCTCTTCAAAGGTCTCGCCCTTGGGGCGGCCGAAATGCGCGAGCAGGATGACCTTGCCGCCCTTGTCGGCGATGTCCCGGATCGTCGGCAGGATGCGTTCGAGACGGGTCGCGTCGGTCACCTTGCCGTCTTCCATCGGCACGTTGAGATCGACGCGGACGAGGACGCGCTTGCCCTTCGTGGCAAGGTCGTCGAGGGTCTTGAAGGCGGTCATTTCACAAGGCCCGGGAANAGTTTCAGCACGAGAACGACGAGAACGGTCGTCGCGACGGCGGTGATGAACGCGGTGGCGACGAGGGACGCCATCCGCGGCACCTTGGCGACGGTTGTGCGGAGGTTGGCGACCTCGGTCGAGAGTTCGACGGCATCGACCGAGCGGGCCGCGTCCTCGACGCGCTTGGCGGCGCGGTCGAGATTGTCCTGCGCGCGGCCGAACACGGCCTCGTAGCGTGCAAATTTCTCCTCGATCCGCGCGGCCTTCTCCTCGATGCGGGAGAGCTGGTCGAGTGCGGATTTCGGCGCGGGCTTGGGCGGAGGAGCGGCCGGTTCGGCGGTCGGATCAACGGTGGGTTCGATGCGATCGTTCATGGCCGGCTCCTTCGCGCTTTTCGCTGGTTCAGATCAGTTTGGCCATCGCGACCGCCGTGTCCGACATGCGGTTCGAGAA
>Ga0056904_1000955_pt1 | contig 15424 bp, 12 predicted proteins | sample EBPBio172007_DNA_FD_55043 | JGI IMG/M metagenome (GOLD analysis project Ga0056904, IMG submission 55043) | Wastewater treatment Type I Accumulibacter community from EBPR Bioreactor in Madison, WI, USA - Reactor 1_9/17/2007_ DNA | ecosystem: Engineered > Bioreactor > EBPR > Anaerobic-Aerobic >...
GGCGCGTGCTGGACCGCCGCCCTGATCGTCATCCTGCAACAGGTCAGGTAGAGCGTCGCGCGCGGCACGGCCCGCGCGATGCGGCCGACGCATCGTTCCGTTCGCCGGAATCGGCTTCCGAAGCACGGCAGCCCGGGGCGCAGGCGTGGCCACGATGATGGACCGAGGCTGCGTGCCGGCAGCTTCATCGCTAGCATGCGCGGATGCGCCCTCCGTCCCCGTCCCTGCCCCTACTGCCCGCCGCCACGGAAGGACGCGTGTGGGTGGCGTTGAGCGGCGGATGCGATTCGACCGTCCTGCTGCATCGCCTAGCGCAGGATCCTGATCTGCAGCGCCGCGGACTGGGCGCCGTCCACGTGCACCATGGCCTGCAACCTGAAGCCGACGCCTGGGTGGCGCACTGTGCCGCGGCCTGTGCGGCGCTGGATGTCCCGCTGCAGGTGCGCCATGTACGGGTGGATGCCACCCGGGGCGAAGGTCCTGAAGCGGCGGCACGGCATGCACGGCGCGAGGCGTTCGCCGCCGTCATGGCGCCCGGCGATATCCTGGCCACGGCCCACCATCTGGAAGACCAGGCGGAGACCTTCCTGCTGCGCGCCCTGCGCGCCTCCGGCCCCGACGGGCTGGCGGGGATGCGGCCCTGGCGCCGCTTCGGCCCCGGATGGCAATGGCGGCCGCTGCTACGCACGCCGCGCGACGCATTGCAGGCCTATGCCCTGGCTCACGGACTGCGATGGATCGAAGACCCCAGCAACGTCCGCACCGACGCAGACCGCAACTTCCTCCGCCACGACATCCTGCCCCGCCTGCGGCTGCGCTGGCCGCAGGCGGATGCGGCGTTCGCGCGCAGCGCGACGCTCAGCGCGGAGGCCGCCGACCTGCTGGCGCGACAGGATGACCGTCTGCTCGCGGAAGCGGCCACCGCCGACCCGGCCGCGCTGGCCATCGCCCCGCTGCGCGAGGTCGCACGCGCACAGCGCGCGCGTGTCTTGCGCCGATGGATCGAGCGGCTGTCGCTGCCGCCGCTGCCGGCCGAAGGGGTGGCACGCATCGAAGCCCACCTGCTGGATGCGCGGGCCGATGCGCAGGCGGAATTCGTCTGGCAGGGTGCGGTGGTGCGTCGATGGCGCGGGCTCCTGCATGCCGAGCGCATGCGCGGCGTCCTGCCCGCGGACTGGCATGCCGACTGGGACGGGACGGTCCCGCTCGCACTGCCGGAGGGTGGCAGCCTGTCGCTGGAGGGCGGCGACCACCGGTTCGATACGCCCTTGCGGGTAGGTGCGCGCCGCGGCGGCGAGCGCATCGCCCTGCCGGGCCGGTTCCACCATCACGCCCTGAAGGACGTGCTGCAGGCGCTCGGTATCCCGCCCTGGGAGCGCCGCCAGCTTCCGCTGCTCTGGCGTGGCGACATGCTGTGGGCGGCGGGCGATCTCGTCCTGTCGGCCGATGCCGACACCTGGTTGCGGACGCACGGCGCGCGACTGGTGTGGCAGCGCGGCTGAGCCTGCCCTGCGTTTGACCTGACCGCGCCCGATCCCCACACTTGCCGCATGGCTAAGAAGACCCCCGCAGACGCCTCGCCCGTCGCCCACTTCGAGCAGTCGCTGGACGAACTCGAACAACTGGTCGAGAAGATGGAACACGGCGACCTGAGCCTGGAAGCCTCGTTGGCCGCCTACGAACGCGGGGTCGGCCTGTATCGCCAGTGCCAGGCCGCGCTCGAACAGGCGGAACTGCGCGTGCGCCTGCTCAGCGATCCGGAACAGCCGGAGAACGGCGACGCCTTCGCGCCCGCGCCCGATGGCCGCTGATCCGCGTTTCGCCGCCTGGGCGGCAGCGCTGGAAGGCCATCTGGATCGGGCGCTGCCACCGGCCGACACCGCCCCGCGACGCCTGCATGCCGCCATGCGCCACGCCGTGCTCGGCGGCGGCAAGCGCATGCGCGCCCTGCTGGTCTACGCCGGCGGCACGCTGCTGCAGGCGGATGAGGCCACGCTGCATGCGCCGGCCATCGCGGTCGAGCTGATCCATGCCTATTCGCTGGTGCATGACGACCTGCCGGCGATGGACGACGACGATCTGCGCCGCGGCAAGCCCACGGTGCACATCGCCTTCGACGAAGCCACCGCCATCCTCGCCGGCGACGCGTTGCAGACGCGCGCGTTCGAGGTGCTGGCCTCGGCTACGGTCGCGGCGACCCTGCGGGTGGACTGGCTCGGCACGCTGGCGCAGGCCTCCGGTGCCGCCGGCATGTGCGGCGGCCAGGCGCTGGACATCGATGCCACCGGGTCGCAGCAGACACTGGACGACCTGCAGCGGATGCACGCCCTGAAGACCGGCGCCCTGATCCGCGCGGCCGTGCGCATGGGCGCGCTGGCCGGCGCAGCGGATGCCGCCACGCTCGCGCGGCTGGACGATTTCGCCACGGCGTTGGGGCTGGCGTTCCAGGTGCGCGACGACATCCTCGACATCGAGGCCAGTTCCGAACAGTTGGGCAAGACCGCCGGCAAGGATGTGGCGCAGGCCAAGTCGACTTATCCGGCCCTGCTGGGCATGGACGGCGCGAAGGCGAAACTCGCCGAACTGGATGCCCTCATGCGCGAGGCGCTGGCCCCGTACGGCGGCGGTGCCGATGCGCTGCGCGCGCTCGGCGAGCTGGCGATCCATCGCGCCCACTGAGCGAGGGCATGAAAAAAGCCCGGCATTGCCGGGCTTTTCCCCGCGATGATCGCTTACTTGATCAGGCGCAGGGCGAACGGATAACGGTAGGACTCGCCGTTGTTGGCCTTGATGCCGGCGATGATGCACAGCACCAGGTTGGCGATGCCGACCAGCGGCATCAGCAGCAGGCCGATCAGCACGAAGGCCAGGATCCACGAGATGACGATGGCGATGAACACCGTGATCTGGAAGTTCAGCGCTTCCTTGGACTGGTCCACGACGAAGCCCTTGGATGCATCGTCCTTGCTGACCAGCCAGATGATCAGCGCGCCGATCGGGCCGGTGACGATGCCCAGCAGGTGCGCCAGCAGCGACATGGTGCGCTGGTCCTGGGGCGCATCGCCTGCGGTCGGCGGCGGCGGTGCGGTGACGTTGTCGAATTCGCTCATCTAGGTGATTCCCCTAAGTGGTGGGTGGGCGGTCGAGTGCCGCGATCCCCCGCAGCACTCCGCATGCCAAGCATAACGGGTAACCGCGCCGACGGCGGCCACGGACCCCGCTTTCGCCTATTCGCCCGCCACGGTCATGCGGCCGACAAGGACGGAGCCCACACCGACATGGGAGCGGCGGTCCACATCGCGACCCACCGCCTCGATGCCCGCGAAGATCGTCTTGAGGTTGCCGGCGATGGTGATGCCGTCCACCGGGTAAGCGATCACACCCTGCTCCACCCAGAACCCCGCCGCACCGCGCGAATAGTCGCCGGTCACGCTGTTCACGCCCTGCCCCATCAGCTCGGTGACCAGCAGGCCGGTGCGCATGCCCGCCAGCAGGTCGTCGAAACCGTCCGCGTTCGCCTTCACCTGCAGGTTGTGCACGCCGCCGGCGTTGCCGGTGGTCTGCAGGCCGAGCTTGCGCGCCGAGTAACTGCCCAGCACGTATCGCTCCAGCACGCCATCGCGGATGAGGTGGGAGCGCTTCGTCGCCACGCCCTCGGCATCGAACGCGGCCGAACGCAGGCCATGCGGCAGCAGCGGCAGTTCCTCGATGGCGAACCAGTCGGGAAAGATGCGCTGGCCCACATGATCCAGCAGGAAGCTGGCCTTCCGGTACAGCGCGCCGCCGGAGACCGCGCCCAGCAGGTGGCCGACCAGCGAACGCGCGACCTCCGCCGAGAACAGGACGGGATACTCGCCGGTGGCGAGCGAGCGCGGCTGCAGGCGCGCCACCGTGCGTTCGGCGGCCTTGCGGCCGATGGCTGCCGGATCTTCCAGTTCCTGGTGCGACAGTGCGGTGCTGTACCAGCCGTCGCGCTGCATGGCATCGCCCTGCCCGGCGATCAGCGCGCAGCCGATCGTATGCTGGGTGTCGCGCTCGCGGCCGATGAAGCCGTGCGAATTGGCGTACACCGACAGACTTTCGCCGCTGCCGATGGAAGCGCCGTCGGAGTTCTCGATGCGCGCGTCGGCGTCGNGGCCGGCCGCTTCGCAGGCCAGCGCCAGATCGACGGCGCGGTCCATGTCCAGCGCCCAGGGATGCCAGACATCCAGATCCGGGAACTCGCGCGCCATCAGCGCGGCATCAGCCAGCCCGGCGGCCTCGTCGTCCTCGGTGAAACGCGCGATGGCGCAGGCCTGTTCCACCGTGGCTTCCAGGCTCTCCTCGCGCAGGTCGGCGGTACTGGCGCTGCCCTTGCGCTTGCCGAAGTAGACGGTCACGCCGATGCCGCGGTCGCGGGTGGACTCCACCGTCTCCACGTCGCCCAGGCGCACGTTGACGTTGAGGCCGGTTTCCTCGCTGCAGCTCACCTCGGCCTGGGTGGCACCGTGGGCCCGCGCGCGGTCCAGCAGGCGCCGCGACAGCGCCTCCAGGCGTTCGAGCCGGGCCAGGCTGTCGTCAGGGGAAGTCAGGGCGGTGGCGTTCAATGCTTTATCCTTGTATCCAGTGAGATCCGCGCACGGGCGACGGATCGGCATTCGATCAGGCTTCCACGGCGCACCGCGGAAGCGACAGAGAGGCTTCACCATGCGCGGACGCGACCCCGAAACCGGCGAATTCTATAGCCCCAGCCGCACCCAGCAGCGGATCGAGGCGCTGGAGATCCGCAGCCTGGCCGAGAAGCTGGTGGCGCTTCCCGCCGCGCAGCTGGCGCGCCTGCCGATTCCCGAGGAGCTGATGCCGCACATCGTGGAAACGCAGCGCATCACCTCGCACATCGCGCACAAGCGCCAGTTGCAGTTCCTCGCCAAGCAGATGCGGCGCGAGGAAGATGAAGTGCTGGAGGCGATCCGCGACGCGATGGACGAGGGCGGCGAAGCCGCGCGTCGCGAAACCGCCCTGCTGCACCAGGCCGAACAGTGGCGCGACCGTCTGCTGGCCGATGGCGACGACGCGCTGGCCGCGCTGCTGGAGGAATTCCCCACGGCCGACCGGCAGAAGCTTCGCCAGCTGGTCCGCAACGCCACCGACGAACGCGCGAAGAACAAGCCGCCACGCGCATTCCGCGAACTGTTCCGCGAAGTGCGTGAGCTGCTGGCCTCGACGGACACGCAGGACGACGAAGCCGCCGCCGAGTAGCCCCTCTCCCGTCGGCGACCGAAGGAAGCCCCTGCGGGAGAGAGGGGTTGGGGTGAGGGGCGACGAAAGTCGAGATGCATCAAACATCGTGACTCCGCTCGCCCCTCATCCGGCGCTTCGCGCCACCTTCTCCCGAAGGGAGAAGGTACAGACAGGCAGGCTTCACGCCTTCGTCCCGCCCACCGTCAGCCCTTCGATCAGCAGCGACGGCTGGCCCACGCCCACCGGCACGCTCTGGCCGTCCTTGCCGCAGATGCCGACGCCNTGGTCCAGCGCCAGGTCATGGCCGACCATCTTCACCTTCTGCATCGTNTCNGGNCCGTTGCCGATCAGGGTGGCGCCCTTCACCGGCGCGGTGATGCGGCCGTCTTCGATCAGGTAGGCCTCGGTCGCGGAGAACACGTACTTGCCGCTGGTGATGTCGACCTGGCCGCCGCCGAAATTGACCGCGTACAGGCCCTTCTTCACCGAGCGGATCATGTCCTCCGGATCGTCCTGTCCGGCCTGCATGTAGGTGTTGGTCATGCGCGGCATCGGCAGGTGCGCGAACGATTCGCGACGGCCATTGCCGGTAGGCGCCACGCCCATCAGGCGCGCATTGTGGGTGTCCTGCATGTAGCCCACCAGCACGCCATCCTCGATCAGCGTGGTGCAGTTCGTCGGTGTGCCTTCGTCGTCGATGTTGAGCGAACCGCGGCGACCGGGCAGCGTGCCGTCGTCGACGATGGTGACGCCCTTGGATGCGACCTGCTGCCCGATGCGGCCGGCATACACACTGGTGCCCTTGCGGTTGAAGTCGCCCTCCAGCCCATGGCCCACGGCTTCGTGCAGCAGCACGCCGGGCCAGCCGCTGCCCAGCACCACCGGCATCACGCCGGCCGGCGCATCGATCGCCTCCAGGTTCACCAGCGCCTGGCGCAGCGCTTCGCGCGCGAGGTCTTCCGGCTTGCCTTCGGCGAACAGTTCCGCATAGCCGTAGCGGCCGCCCATGCCGGCATANCCGGATTCGCGACGACCGTTCTGTTCCACGATGACCTGCACGTTCAGGCGCACCAGCGGGCGCACGTCGGAGGCCAGCANGCCGTCGCTGCGCGCCACCAGCACCGTGTCGATGCCGCCGGACAGGCTGACGGTGACCTGCTGCACGCGCGGATCGGCGGCGCGGAGGAATCGGTCCACCGCACGCAGCGCCTCGACCTTGGCCTCGTTGCCCATCGCATCGATGGGATCGTCGCCGGCGTACAGCGCGTGGCCGCCGCTGCGCACCAGCGCGCGCGGCGCGTGCGCCGCGCCGTTGCGGGCGATGGCCCGCGCCGATTTCGCCGCGTCCAGGAGGGCCTGCGCGTTGATGTCGTCGGAATAGGCGAAGCCGGTCTTCTCGCCGGAGATCGCGCGTACGCCCACGCCCTGCTCGATGGAATGCGCGCCGTCCTTGACGATGCCGTCCTCGACCGTCCAGCTTTCGCGGCGCGCATGCTGGAAATACAGGTCGCCGAAGTCGATGCCCGGCCCCAGCAGCGTGCCGAAGGCGCGGTCGAGGCCGGACGGGTCCAGGCCGGCAGGCAGGAGGAGACGGGTTTCGGCAAGCGGGATCGGCAGGGTCATGTCTTCACCATGGGGGCGACCGGCGGGGGCGACAAGCGGTCGCCGGCACGCGGGATGTCAGGGGGCGCCGGCGCTGTCGGCGCGGTCGTACTGGCGGACCCGCGACTGTTCGCGTCCCACCACCTCGACCTTAGGCGATTTCCACGGGCCGGTGACCCGATAGGTCTTGGCACCCATTTCGGCCAGCGGCTTCTTCAGCACCGCATTGGCCACGGCGCCGACCGCCGCGCCGATGGGGCCGCCGGCGACGGCGCCGACCGCGGTCAGCACGTTGGCGGACTTGGGCTTCACGTCGACGGTCTGGTCGAAGCGCTCGCTGCGCAGGTCGGTATCGCCGCGGATCTGGATCTCCGCCGCGGGTCCGTCGATCACCAGGTTGTCGCTGCGGGCCAGCCCGCCCGTGATGCGGAGGTCGCCATCGATGCGGTTGAAGGCGAATCCCTTCGAGAAGAAGTCACTGAAGTCGAGCATCAACCGACGCCGTACTTCCGCCACGCTCAGCAGGCCCAGCACGCGGCCCGCGCCGGGCTCGACTTCCAGCAGGTGGCCATCGCGCGCGGCCAGCTTCACGCTGCCTTCCAGCGACGCGAGGTGGAACGCCGCCGGACTGCCCGGCCAACCCGCCTCCGCGGTGATCTGCCCGTGGCCGCCACCGACGCGATCGCCCAGACCAAGGTCGTCCATCAGTACGCCGAAGTTCTCGCTCTTCACCTCGGCGGCGAAACGGGTGCGGGCCGCTGCCCCCATGCCGGTCCACTGCCCGCTCACGTCGATATGCTGGCCGGGCGAACGCAGCTGCAACTGGTCGACGTGCATGCCGTCGGCCTGTTGGCGTGTGCGCAGCTTGGCCGCACCCAGTCGCGCGTCGCCGAAACGCAGGTCTTCGATGTCCAGCGACAGCGGCGGGATGTCCGCCGGGTTGAGATCGTCGGTAGCGCCGCGTGCGGACGCGACGGCAGCGCCGCTGTCGGTCGCGGGCGCCTTGCGCCAGTGCACGCGCGCCAGCTTGCCGGCGATCGCCGCGCCCTTCGCGTCGGGGACCAGCAGCGCGCCGGACAGCGCCTCGCCATCCAGCGACACCGCCAGCGCCTGCTGCGCGGGTGCCAGCTGCAGGCGCGTATCGGGGAACACCGAGCCGATCATCAGAAGACGCTCGGCGGTGACGTCGATGTGGCGCAACGGCAGCGCCCCCCCTTCGCCACCGCCCTTGGCCAGCGCCACCCACTCCATCGCGTCCAGCGTGCCGGCGCGGCCGGTCGCGATCAGTCCGGACGCTGGCGCGGCGTCCTTCACCTCGTGGCTGCCCAATACGACGCGCACGCCGGTCTGGCCGTTGCTGGCGCGTGCGCGCAATGCGAGCAGGTCTCCGAACGCCACGTCGATCTGTCCGCTGCCCATCGGCAGCGGCGCACGAACGGTGGTTTTCAGTGGCGAGCCAGGCGCCTTGCGCAGCGGCGCCGGCAGGCTCATCGCGGTGCCCACCAGATCGGAGGTGAGGTTGAGCTGCGTCGGCGCCTCAGGCTTGCCCGTCGACGTGCGCGGAATGTTCACGCCCACGGTCCACGACGAACGTCCATCCATGTAAGGCTTCAGCCACGCCATCTCGGGCGCGCGATCCAGCAGGCGATCGGCATCCACCACGGTGGACAGGTCCGCCTCGAACGCCTGGCTGCGGTCGCGCGTACCACTGCCGGCACGCAACCCCAGCACGCCCTCCTGACCCTCGTGCACGACCTGCAGCGATCCGGACGCGAAGCCGCCATCGTCGTACTTAGCCTTGCCCCGCACGTTCTCGAACACCAGGTCCCAGCGTTTCTCCGCCAGCTGCGCACCCTTCAGGTCCACCGTGCCGGCGAGCTTGCGGCGTGCCTGTTCGTCGGCGTGCAGCGGCTGCAGCAGGTCGAAGGTCGCCGCCACCGGTCCCTTCGCCTGCAGGTGGTCCAGCGTATCGGCATAGGTCTTGTGCAGCGGGCTCTGCCGCAACATCGCCAGCAGCTTGCCCGCATCGGTATCGGCGCGCGCGGTGATCTTCAGGTCGCCCTGGCCGAAATCGGCGATGCCGGCTTCGAACGCCGGCACCGCGACGTCCGCCAGCATGCCGCGCGCCTTCAGCAGGAAGCCGTTGCCGATGAAGGCGATATCGCCGTGCACCTGCTCCACCTGCGGCCAGTCGTGCTGGAACTTGAACTGGCCGCCCTCGATGCGCGCCACGGCTTCGAAGCGGCCGTTCTGGCGCGTGAACGGCCAGTCGTCGAGATCGCCGGTGACGATGGCGCGTCCGTCGCGCACCGTGCCGCCGACCAGCGCGCCGTTCAACCAGTCGACGGCGGCCTTGGACATCTTGTGGTGGATCCAGAAGCCCTTTGCCGCCGGCACCGGCGCGTCGTCGAGATCGGCGGCCAGATCGATCCACGGCCGCGTGCCATCCCCCTGGAACCACATGCCGCCGCGCACGTCTGCGCCGTAGTCCTTGCCCTGCACGTGCAGCGCCGGCGTACCCACGCGCCAGCCCTGGCCCTCGCGCCAGCCCAGGATCTCGCCCTGCAGCCTGACGTCGTGGACCACGGCGAACCCGCTGGGCCAGTCGAACCGCATGCGCGAAACCGGATCGAGCTTCAGGCGGAAGCCGGCCGCATCGCCGTCGAAATCACCCGCCAGCCCGCTCAGGCCGGGCGCATCGCCGACCGGCGCAAACGAGATGTCTCGCAGCGTGCCCTCGCCCTGCATCGCGCCGTCACGGCGCCCCGCCAGCGCGAGCCGCGCCAGCCGCGCGCCCGGCCTGGCCTGCACCAGCCAGCGGCGCAGTCCGGGTTCGACCCTGTCGCTCAATCCCAGCACCGCGAACAGCGGTGCCGCGTCCACTTCATCCGCCAGCACCGCATAGCGCGCACCGCCGGCCAGCGCCAGGCCGTCGAGCGTCTGTACCGCCGGTGCGCTCCCGACGCGCAGGCGCGGCGCATCGAGGCGCCAGCCGCCATTCACCAGGCGCCAGCGCATGCGGCCCTCCAGTTGGTCGAACGCCACGCGGGTCGGCGCGGCGGATGCAGGCAGCGGCGCGCCGCGCAGGCCGACCTGGCGCAACTGCGCATCCGCCGTCACCAGTACCACGCGATGCCGGCGCAGCTCCGTCCATGCGCGCACGCGGCCATTGCCGCGTTCGGCCACCACACCGGCGTAGCGCAGCAGCGGCGCCCATGCGCCGATGTCCTCGGCGACGACATCCAGGTAGGCGCGGCCGTTGCCGGCCTTGCGGTCGAAATCGACGGCGACATTGAGCGGCGCCGCGTCCTTGCGGATCCAGGCGCGCGTGCCCGCGCGCACGCGGTCGCCCTGCACGCGCAGTCGCAGGTCGATGTCGGGCACCTGGATATCCCACCCCAGCGACGGCGCAATGATGGCCAGACGCCCGTCGATCACCTGCAACTCGCCCAGGCCCTCCAGACTGGACAGCGGGTCGCCGTCCGCTTGCTGCTGGCCCGGCAGGCCCCGCACGGACCACGCGCCATCGTCACCACGCTGCAGCGTCAGCGCCAGACTGCGCAGGCGCAGCTCGGTGAAGGAACGCCCCGGCAACAGACCGCCATACATCGACACCAGCACCTCGGCCTGGCCGATGCGCACACCGCTGTCGCCTGCTCCCAGCCGCAGGCCATCCAGCTGCAACAGCGGCCCACGGCGCGTCCATTGGGTCTTCACGGCATCGAAGGCCACCGGGCGGCCTGCGCGCTCGCTGAGCCAGGCCGCGATGCGGTCCGGATGGCGTTCGGCCAGCGGCAACACCTGGCTGGCGATCCCGAGCACCACGGCCATGCACACCAGCACGACCGCGGCGCCGTAGACGGCACCCCGACGGGCCAGGCGCAGGCGGCGGCGCAGCGGTGTGGGCATCAGCTCGCTGCGCTCGCCAGGATTCGGGAGTCGGCATTCGGGATTCGGGAAAGCAGGCCCCGGGATCCGCCTTCCCGAATCCCGAATGCCAAAGCTCCCATCCCGGCCTTAAAGCAGCACGACATCGAACTGCTCCTGCAGGTACTGGTCGTCGGCCTGGAAGCGGATCGACTTGCCCAGGAACTCTTCCAGCTCCGCCACTGCCGTCGATTCCTCGTCGGTGATGCGGGCGACGACCTTCGGCGAGGCGATCACCAGCAGGCGCGCCGCCTCGAACTGGCGCACGGCGCGGGTGATCTCGCGGAAGATCTCGTAGGTGACGGTTTCGGTGGTCTTGATGCTGCCGCGGCCGCTGCATTCCGGGCACGGTTCGGACAGCTGCCGCGCCAGGCTTTCCACCGTGCGCTTGCGGGTCATCTCGACCAGACCGAGCGGCGAGAACTCGTACACCGTGGTCTTGGCATGGTCCTTCGCCAGCGACTTCTCCAGCGTGCGCAACACCTGGCGGCGATGCTCGGGATCGTCCATGTCGATGAAGTCGATGATGATGATGCCGCCCAGGTTACGCAGCCGCAGCTGGCGCGCGACCGCCTGCGCCGCTTCCAGGTTGGTGCGGAAGACGGTCTCTTCCAGGTTGCGCTGGCCGAGGAACGAACCCGTGTTCACGTCGACCGTAGTCATTGCCTCGGTCTGGTCGATCACCAGGTAGCCGCCCGACTTCAACGGGACCTGCTTGTCCAGCGCGCGGCCGATCTCGTCCTCCACCCCGTACAGGTCGAAGATGGGGCGCTCGCCCGAATACAGTTCGATGCGTTCGGCCAGCACCGGCATGTACTTGGCAACGAAGGCCTGCAGCCGCTCGTGGGTTTCCTTGGAGTCGACCTTCACCTTTTCCACGTCCTTGCGGATGAGGTCGCGCACCGCGCGCAACGGAAGGCTGAGGTCTTCGTACAGGACGCTGCACGAGGGCGATTCGCGGCCGCGGCGTTCGACCACGTTCCAGACGCGCGACAGGTAAGCGATGTCCTCGGCCAGCGCCTCGACAGGCTGGCCCTCGGCATTGGTGCGGATGATGTACCCATGTCCGCCGTGCAGGCCGGCCAGTTCGGTGACGGCCTGCTTCAGGCGATGACGCTCGACTTCGTCCTCAATCCGTGCGGACACGCCGATCACCTTGGACTGCGGCAGCAACACCAGGTAGCGCGAGGGGATGCTGATCTGCGTGGTCAGCCGCGCGCCCTTGCTGCCGATCGGGTCCTTCACCACCTGCACGACGATGTCCTGCCCGTCGCGCAGCAGGTCCATGATCGGCGCGGGCGGCGGCGTGGGCAGGGCGGCCTCTTCGCCATCGACCACGGCGTCCGGAGAGGAACGCACGATGTCGTTGGCGTGCAGGAAGGCGGCGCGCTCCAGGCCGACTTCGACGAACGCGGCCTGCATGCCCGGCATCACCCGCTGCACCTTGCCCTTGTAGATGTTGCCCACCACGCCGCGGCGCCAGCCGCGTTCGATGTGCAGTTCCTGCAGCATGCCGTTCTCGATCACCGCCACGCGGGTCTCGCGCGGGGTGACGTTGACCAGGATCTCTTCCGACATGGGGTCCTTCCTCAGGCTGACGCGGTGGCGGCGGTTGCCGTTGGATGGATGCCGAAGCCGCGCAGCAGCTTCGCCGTCTCGTGCAGGGGCAGGCCCATCACGGCCGAGTAGCTGCCGGCCAGGCGGGTGACGAACTGCTCGGCGCGCCCTTGGATGCCATACGCCCCGGCCTTGCCCATCGCCTCTCCGCTGGCGACGTAGGCCGCGATGTCGGCCTCGTCCAGGTCGGCGAAGGTGACGTCGGTGACCACCAGCGCCTGCGCCTCGCGCCCGGCGCTCACCACCGAGACGGCGGACACCGCCTGGTGGGTGCGGCCGGACAGGCGGCGCAGCATGGCGGCGGCCTCCGCTTCGTCGGCCGGCTTGCCGAACACCTCGTCCTCCAGGATGACCTCGGTGTCGGCGCCCAGCACCACTGCGCCGGGCGTGGCCATGACCTTCAACAGCCCGGCGCCGGCCTTTTCCCGGGCGACGCGCCGCACGTAGTCGATGGCCGGTTCGCCGGGCTGGCGCTGTTCGGGGATGTCCAGGTCGATCCGGCCGAACGACAGCCCCAGGAGGGTCAGCAGTTCGGCTCGGCGGGGGGATTGGGAGGCCAGATAGAGCATCACGGAAGAATAACCCGCGGCGCCTGACTGAATGACCGCTGATGCCGGCCGCATCCCGGTAACCCTGCCGCAGATCACGGCCCGTTCATGTCATCGTGAACACCCTTGCGCGTCGACGACGACCGGGTGTCCCGCCATCCGAACCACGAAAAGGAGATCCCATGCGCCTGCCCCTGATCCGCCCCCTGCTGCTCGCCCTGACCCTGTCCCTGGGAACCACCGCCGCCATGACCAGCCACGCCCAGACCGCCCCGGCCTACGCCATCCCCTCCGACGGGACCCTGCTCAACGTGTCGGCGCAGGCTGAGGCCTCGCGCGTGCCCGACATCGCCACGATCTCCGCCGGCGTGGTCACCCAGGCCGTGGACGGCAACACCGCCATGCGCCAGAACAGCGAGCAGATGGCCAAGGTCGTCGCGGCCATCAAGGCCGCCGGCATCGCCGACAAGGACGTGCAGACCAGCGGGATCAGCCTCAATCCGCAGTACCGCTACGCCGAGAACGAAGCCCCCAGGATCACCGGCTACCAAGCCAACAACACGGTCAGCGTGAAGGTCCGCGACATCGCCAAGCTGGGCAAGGTGCTGGACGCGCTGGCCGGCGTGGGCGCCAACCAGATCAACGGCCCGAGCTTCGAGATCGACAACCCGGAACCGGTCTACGANGAGGCCCGCCTGGCCGCNCTGAAGAAGGCCCAGGGNCGTGCCGAGACCTATGCGAAGTCGCTGGGCCTGAAGGTGCGCCGGATCGTCAGCATCTCCGAGGGCAACGGCGGCTTCCGTCCGGTCCCGATGATGGCGATGGCCAAGATGGAAGCCCGCGACGCCAGCGGCGCGCCGCCGGTCTCGCCGGGCGAAACCACCGTCTCTGTCAACCTGGACGTGGTGTTCGAACTGGGCAAGTAAGCCCTGTCACGCGACAACCCAGACGGCGCCCTCCAGGGCGCCGTTTTCGTTGGCGGCCGGCCATCCCGGACTACGCCCAAGGTCGAAGCCCTCCCCTCTTGCAGCCAACGTGCGGGGGAGTACAGTCTGGACTTGCGGCGCCAGGACGTTGCAACCCCACTCCTCGCGGCCGAGCGTTGTTCCGTTCACAGCCCTCAGGAGGTGGATCATGGTTCGCGCACTACCCCACGGTTCCGACACCCGCATCGACAGCGGCCGCATCGCCGCCCTCGCCGCCGCCATCGCGGTCCATGCGATCGCGCTGCTGATGCTGCTGATGCCGATGGCGGCCCCGCCGATCAAGCCGGTGGCCCTCGACGCCCCCAAGGATCCCATCTTCCAGATCTACGAGAAGAAGGTTCTCCCCGATCCCGTACCCGTGATCGAGGAGCGCAAGATCGTCCCCGAAAAGAAGCCGGACGTGATCCAGAAGCGGATCGACGTGGTGACCCCCGTCGTGGATACCCCCGTGATCGTCGAAGGGGGCAGCGAGCCCGTCATCGAGCAGTCCATGGTCGACAACACCGGCGCTATCACGGGCCCGGCCCTGGGTGGCCCGCTGCCTTCGGCGACGCTGGAGTATGTCCGTGCGACTTCACCGCGCTATCCGATCAACGAGCTGCGCAACGGCGTGCAGGGCACGGTGCTGCTGCGCGTGCTGGTGGACGTGGATGGCACGCCCATCAGCGTGACCGTCGAGAGCAGCAGCGGCAACCGCAATCTGGACAAGGCCGCGCTCCAGCATGTGCTGAAGACCTGGCGCTTCAAGCCCGCCATGCAGGACGGGCAGGCAGTGCAGGCCTACGGCCTGGTGCCGATCGCCTTCAGCCTGCAGTGATGCGGGCCGCATGAACGAAGAAGCCCGCCGGATGGCGGGCTTCTACTTCCCGTACGCACGACGCGAGTCGCGACCGCGCGTCGCGCATACACGAGAATCGACTCCATCACCGAAAGCGCGCTGACCCAGCGGCAGATCGAGATCCGACGGGCGGTGGTCGCGACTCACGTCGCTCCTACAGGAAGCGCCCAGTGCTCAGGCGCGGTGGTAAGGATGATTCGCCAGCATCGCCGCCGCGCGATATACCTGTTCGGCCACCACCAGCCGCACCAGCATGTGCGGCAGCGTCAGCGGGCTGAGCGACCATTTCTCGTGCGCCGCGGCGACCACGTCGGGCGCATGGCCTTCCGGCCCGCCGATCAGCAGGGCGATATCGCGCCCCAGCGTGCGCCAGTGCTCCAACCGATGTGCGAGCTGTTCCGACGAATACGGCTTGCCGGTGACCTCCAGCGCGACGACATGGGCGTTCTTCGGCAGTGCCGCCAGCACGCGCTTGCCTTCGTCGTCGATCGCACGCTGCGGATCGCGGCCCTTGCCGCGCAGGCCCGGCTCGATCTCGACCAGTTCGAACGGCAGCCAGTGCGACAACCTCTTCTGGTACTCGGCGAATCCCTGGGCGACCCATGACGGCGCACGCTCGCCGGTGGCGATGAGACGGCATTTCATGAAGGCATGATAGCCGCCTGCAAACGACGAAGGCGCCCGAG
>Ga0056904_1001048_pt1 | contig 14301 bp, 12 predicted proteins | sample EBPBio172007_DNA_FD_55043 | JGI IMG/M metagenome (GOLD analysis project Ga0056904, IMG submission 55043) | Wastewater treatment Type I Accumulibacter community from EBPR Bioreactor in Madison, WI, USA - Reactor 1_9/17/2007_ DNA | ecosystem: Engineered > Bioreactor > EBPR > Anaerobic-Aerobic >...
GCCAGCGAACCGTGGTGGTCGGCGCCCAGTTCGGTGATCGCGCGCTCGTAGCCGCGCTGCCACTTGCTGAGGTGATAGGCCACATCCGGCACGAAGTAGGTATAGGAACCGTCGGACTTGCGCATCACGCGGTCCTTGTCGTCGCCGAAGTCGGTGGACTTCAGCCACAGCGCGCCGCCTTCCTCGTAGGTGTGGCCGGAAGCCACCAGCTTGCGCACGGTCTCCTCGACCTTGTGGTCGGCGTACAGCGAGCTTTCCAGGAAGTAGCGGTCGAACGACACGCCGAACGCGGCCAGGTCCAGGTTCTGCTCGCGGCGCAGGTAGGCCACGGCGAAACGACGGATGGCATCAAGGTCCTGCGGATCCTTCGCGCCGGTGACCACGTGGCCTTCGACCTCGACCGAGTCGCCGTTGAGGTAAGCCTGCGCCACGTCGGCGATGTAGTCGCCGCGGTAGCCGTCTTCCGGCCAGCCNTCGCTGTCCGGTGTCAGGCCCAGGGCGCGGGCCTGGGTGGACTTGGCCAGGTTGTCGATCTGCACGCCGGCATCGTTGTAGTAGAACTCACGCTTCGCATCCCAGCCGTTGGCTGCCAGCACGCGCGCGATGCAGTCGCCGATCGCGCCGGCGCGGCCATGGCCCACGTGCAGCGGGCCGGTCGGGTTGGCGGAGACGTATTCCACGCCCACCGTGCGGCCCGCGCCGCGTTCGTTGCGGCCGTAGGCGGTGCCCTGCGCCAGCGCGGTGGCGACTTCGCGCTGGTAGGCGCCGGGGCTGAGGTGGAAATTGATGAAGCCCGGGCCCGCGATCTCCACCTTGGCCACGTCGTCGCTGGCCGGCANTGCGGCGACCAGCGCGGTGGCGATGGCGCGCGGATTGCTGCGCGCGGCCTTGGCCAGCTGCATGGCGGCNTTGGTGGCGAAGTCGCCGTGTTCGCGGGTCTTGGGGCGCTCGACCACGAAATCCGGCGTGGCGGTGTCGGCCGGCAGGGTGCCGGCGGAGCGCAGGGCATCGATGCCCTGGGCGATCAAGGCGCGGAGGGAAGCTTTCACGGGAGACCGTCGTGTTGCGTGGGAACCGCCTATTCTAGGTTTTCCCGGCCCCCGAGTGGGCTCGTCGCGGTTCAGGTGGGGCGGTGGTCCTGCCCGTTCAGACCCAGCCGCGCGCCGCCATCGACTGCGGCGGCCCGTCGCCGACGACGAAGTGGTCCAGCAGGCGCACGTCGACCAGCGCCAGCGCCTGCTTCAGGCGCTGGGTGACGGCGCGGTCGGCAGCGGACGGTTCTGCGCAGCCGGAGGGATGGTTGTGCCCTACGATCAGGGCCGTGGCGTTGATGGCCAACGCGCGGCGCGCGACCTCGCGCGGATGCACTTCGGCGCTGTCCACCGAGCCCTGGAACAGTTCCTCGAACCCCAGCACGCGGTGGCGGGTGTCGAGGAACAGGGCGGCGAACACTTCCTGCCGCCGNCCCCGCAGCCGCTGCGCGAAATAGCGGCCGGCGGCCTCCGGGTCGCTGATGGCGTCGCCACGCTCCAGNGAGGCGTGCAGCAGGCGGTTGCCCAGTTCCAGCGCCCCGGCCAGGGCGCANGCGCGGGCCGGGCCCAGGCCGGGCAGCGTGGTCAGTTCGGANGGNGGGCGTTCCAGCAGGGCACGCAGCGGGCCATGCTGGGCGAGCAGTTCGCGCGCCGTGGCGACGGCGTCNCGCCCGTGCAGGCCCGAGCCCAGGAAGATCGCCAGCAGTTCGGCGTCGCTGAGGCTGCCGGCACCCCGCGCCAGCAGCTTTTCGCGGGGACGTTCTTCGTGGGGCCAGTCGCGGATGTGCATGGACGCACTGTCGCGAATGCATGAGTCGGCCCGCATCGGGCGGCAACGGCCGTTCGGGTAAGCTAATCGCCTGTATCGACGTAGGAATGGGCCGACGTGACGGGATCGGACAAGACACAGGGCCTGGCGGGGCGTCGCCTGCTGCTGTGCGTGGGGGGCGGGATTGCCGCCTACAAGGCGCTTGAACTGGTGCGCCGCCTGCGCGATGCGGGCGCGCAGGTGCAGGTCGCCATGACCGCCGGGGCGCAGCAGTTCGTCACGCCGCTGAGCTTCCAGGCGCTGTCCGGACACCCCACCCGCACGTCCCTGTGGGACAGCGCGGCCGAGCAGGCGATGGGCCATATCGAACTGGCGCGCTGGGCGGACCAGGTGATCGTCGCGCCCGCCACCGCCGACCTGATGGCGCGCCTGGCGCATGGGCTGGCCGACGACCTGGTCACCACGTTGTGCCTGGCGACCACCGCGCCGGTCATGATCGCGCCGGCGATGAACCACCGCATGTGGGAACACCCCGCCACCCAGGCCAACCTGGCCACGCTGCGTGGTCGTGGCGTGCGGGTGGTGGGGCCGAACGACGGGCCGCTGGCCGAAGGCGAATCCGGTCCCGGCCGGCTCGCCGAGCCAGGCGAGATCGTGGCCGCACTGGCCAACCGCGCCGACGATGTCCCGTCGGTGCCGCAGGACCTCGCCGGACTGAAGGTGGTGGTCAGCGCGGGCCCCACCTACGAGGACCTGGACCCGGTCCGCTACCTGGGCAACCGCAGCAGCGGCAAGATGGGCTTCGCTGTCGCCGCCAGCGCCGCAAAGCGTGGCGCGGCGGTCACCCTGGTCGCCGGCCCCGTGCACCTGCCCACGCCGGCGGGCGTGACCCGCGTGGATGTGCGTTCCGCCGCGCAGATGCACCAGGCCGTGTTCGCCGCCCTGCCGGCCGACGTCTACATCGGCGCCGCGGCCGTGGCCGACTACACCCCGCGNGTGCCGGCCGCCGACAAGATCAAGAAATCCAGCGAATCGCTGGCGNTGGACCTNGTGCGCACCCCGGACATCCTGGCCGAGGTCGCGGCGCAGACGCAGGCGCTCAAGCTGGTGGTGGGCTTCGCCGCCGAGACCAACAACGTGGCCGAGTACGCGCGCAAGAAGCTGGAAGCCAAGCGGCTGGACATGATCGTGGCCAACCGCGTGGGCATTGCCGATGGCGGGTTCGAGAGCGACCGGAACGCGATGACGGCCTACTGGAAGGAAGGCGAGCGCAGCTTNGCCTCGGCGCCCAAGACGCAGCTGGCGGACGAACTGATCGACCTGATCGTGGAGCGACTGAACGCATGAGCGCATCCCGCGCGGTGGAAGTGAAGCTGNTGGANCCCCGCTTCGGCGACGAATGGCCGCTGCCGGCCTACGCCACCGANGCNAGCGCCGGCATGGACCTGCGNGCGGCGCTGGATGCACCGCTGGTGCTGGAACCGGGTGACGCCGCGCTGGTGCCCAGCGGCATCGCCCTGCACCTGGGCGATCCGCAGCTGTGCGCCGTGGTGCTGCCCCGCTCGGGGCTGGGCCATCGGCACGGCATCGTGCTGGGCAACGGCACCGGCCTGATCGACGCCGACTACCAGGGCCCGCTGCTGATCAGCGTCTGGAACCGCGGGCACGAGGCCTTCACCATCCAGCCGGGCGACCGCATCGCCCAGGTCATGGTGCTGCCGGTCGTGCGCGTGAGCCTGCAGGTGGTGGATACTTTCGCCGACAGCGCACGGGGGACGGGTGGTTTCGGCCACACCGGCGTGCGGTGACAGGGGACAAGCCGATGAACACGACGAACGACAAGCGTCCGCGGATGCCCGTGGGCGATACGCGGCGTGCGCTGCCGTTGCTGGCGGTGCTGTTGCTGCTGTTGGCCGGCCTGCTGGCCTGGAGTGGGGTGCGCCAATGGCGCGATGCGGCCCTGCTCGACGACATGCAGCGCGCCCGCGACGCGGCGGCCTCGGCCGTGGAGAGCGCCTACCGCGCCCAGACGGGACAGCTGGCCCAGCGCCTGGCGTCGGCGCCGGTGAAGGCCGCATTGGACCGCAACGACAGCGCCGCCGCTGTGGCGGCGCTGAGCGAGGGATGGACGGGCGTCGAGCAGGTCGAGATCCACGACGGCGCGCTGGAGTCGGCCTATGCCGACGCGGCGGCCTTCGGCTTCAGCAAGCTCGCGCTGCTCGAGGCGGGCATGCAGGGCGAGGCGGTGGCGGCCCGGGTGGTGAAGGATGGCAAGACCACGGCCTTCGGCCTGGCGGCGGCCGTTCCGCAGGGCGTGGTGTACGTCCGCCTGCCCCTGGCGCAATTGACCGGCGGATTCGACGGCGTGGCCATGCCCGCGGGCGGCTACCTGGCGCTGCGGCAGGGTGCGTTCAGCGTGCGCGAGCGCGGCAACGCCGGCCTGCAGGACGGCGCCGAACGCATGGCGCACGCGGTCGGCAAGACCGGCCTGCGCGTGGCCACCGCCGTGCCGGACAGCGAACCGGGCCCGCTGGGCCTGGGCGCGATTCCCGCGCTGGTGGCCGCCGGCCTGCTGGCGGCGCTGGCCGTACTGGCGCTGCTGGTGGCGCGGGGCGGCATCCGCCTGCTCCGCATCGGAAAGAAGGGAGCCCTCATGGACGAAACCGACGAACCCACCCTGGGCGAAGCGCTGCTGCGCGAACCACCGCCGATGCCCGCCGCCCGCGAGGCGCGCGCGCAGGAAGAGGGCGGCCCTCCCGACCGCAGTGCGGTCGAGGTCGACCCGGGCATCTTCCGCGCCTACGACATCCGCGGCATCGTCGGAAAGACGCTGAACATCGAGGTGGCTGAACTGATCGGCCTGGCGATCGGCTCGGTGATGCGCGACGAGGACTTGGTCGACATCGTGGTCGGGCGCGACGGGCGCCTGTCCGGTCCCGATCTGGTCGGCGGGCTGATCAGCGGCCTGCGCCAGGCCGGTCGCAACGTCATCGACATCGGCCTGGCGCCCACGCCGGTCGCGTACTTCGCCGCCTACCACCTGCGTACCGGCAGCAGCGTGGCGGTGACCGGCAGCCACAACCCGCCGGACTACAACGGGTTCAAGATCGTGGTGGGCGGCCAGACGCTGTCCGGCGATGCGATCACCGACCTCTACGAACGCATCCGCGACAACCGGCTGCACGTCGCCAACGTGCCCGGCGACCTGCAGCAGCGCGACGTGTCGGCCGACTACATCCAGCGCATCGCCGATGACGTGCAGCTGGAGCGGCCGCTGAAGGTGGTGGTGGACGCCGGCAACGGCGTGGCCGGCGACATCGCGCCGCAGCTGCTGGAGGCGATCGGCGCGGACGTCATCCCGCTGTACTGCGAAGTCGATGGCACCTTCCCCAACCACCACCCCGACCCCAGCGAGCCGCACAACCTCGAGGACCTGATCCAGACGGTCAAGCGCTTCGACGCCGACATCGGCCTGGCCTTCGACGGCGACGGCGACCGGCTGGGCGTGGTGACCAAGGAAGGCGAGGTGATCTTCCCCGACCGCCTGCTGATGCTGTTCGCCGCCGACGTGCTGGAGCGCAATCCCGGCGCGCTGATCATCTACGACGTGAAGTGCACCGGAAAGCTGCAGGGCTGGGTGCTGCGCCACGGCGGCACGCCGATGATGTGGAAGACCGGGCACTCGCTGATCAAGGCGAAGATGCGCGAGAGCGGCGCCGAACTGGCCGGCGAGATGAGCGGGCACTTCTTCTTCCAGGAGCGCTGGTACGGATTCGACGACGGCCTCTATTCGGCCGCCCGCCTGCTGGAGATCCTCGCCAACCGGGCCGAGACGCCGTCCGAGGTGCTGGCGGCCCTGCCCGACGGCGTGTCCACGCCGGAGATCAAGGTGGATGTGCCGGACGGTACGCCCCACGAGATCGTGGCGCGGTTCGTCGAGGGCGCCAGCTTCGAAGGCGCACGCCTGTCCACGATCGATGGCCTGCGCGCGGACTGGGACGATGGCTGGGGCCTGGTGCGCGCGTCCAACACCACGCCGATCCTGGTGCTGCGCTTCGAGGCGGACAACACCGCGGCGCTGGAGCGAATCAAGGACGAGTTCCGCGCACGCCTGCAGGCGCTGGCACCGGAGCTGACGATGACGTTCTGAGGCCGCCGCCGGAACGGGAGGCCGACGACGCCGGGCATGCCCGGCGTCGTCGCATCCAGGGACCCGGCATCGCGCCGGTCCGGAAGTGGGTTAGCGGCCGGCGGGTGCCTGCGCGTCGGTGGGCGCGTCGGCCGGGGCGGTGGCGGCGGCTTCGGCCTGCTCCGCGGTGACGCCCTTCATCGCGCGGAAGCGCTGCAGGGTGTCGGCGATCTCCACGTCCAGCTCGGCACGCTGGCTTTCGAAGCTCTGCTGCAGACGGCGGGTACGCACCAGTTCGGCGTGGCGCTGGTGGATCGCGGCGGCCATCTCGGCGGTGACCGGCTTGCCGGCCAGCTCGCGGTCGCCGGCGGTCTGCAGCAGGCTGATCAGGCCTTCGCGCAGGCTGACCGCGTTGTAGCGCGCGGTCTGCACGTTGTTGTCGACGATGGCCGTGCGTTCGTTGAACACGCGGCGCAGGTCGTTCTCGCTGCGGTACGACAGCAGCATGGCCGCATCGGTGCGTCGACGCGTCTCCGCGGCGGCCGCATCCATCTGCCGCTGCTGTGCCTCGACGGCGGCCTGGGCACGCTCCTCGGCGGTCAGGGCGCGCTCCACGCCACCCGTGCGCAGGCCGCTGCTGGCGCTGATCTCGTCGCGCGCGGCATTCACGGCGTCGGCGGGCAGGGCGTCGCTGCAGACGCGCTGGCCCTTCTCCTGCCAGCAGAACAGTTTCTTGGCGCCGGCGGCGCCCTTGTCCTGCGCCAGCGCGCAGGGCATCGCCACCATCGCAGCGGTGGCCAGCAGGATGGATGAGCGGACAGTCATGGCAGCCCCCTGCTGCATCAGTCCTGGGTCGCGCTGCCGTAGCGGGCCCGGTAGGCCAGCAGGTCGTCGCGATGGCGGACAAGGTCGGCGCTTTCGCCGGCAAATGCAAGCAGGTCGTGCAGGTTGGCCACGGCCACCACGGGGACGCTGGTTTCCTCGGCGACGGATTGCGCCGCCGAACGGCGCGGCGCGGCCGCGCCCGGTTCGCCCAGCACTTCCTGGCGGTCGAGCGCGACGACGATCCCGGCCGGGGTGCCGCCACCGGCGCGGATCAGGCCCAGCGCCTCGCGGATCGCGGTACCGGCGGTGATCACGTCGTCGACCACCAGCACGCGCCGGTCTTCCAGTGGCGCGCCGATCAGCAGGCCGCCCTCGCCATGGTCCTTGGCTTCCTTGCGGTTGAAGGCCACGGGCAGGTCGCGCCCACGGCGGGCGAACTCGCAGGCCAGTGCCGTCGCCAGCGGGATGCCCTTGTAGGCCGGGCCGAACAGCAGGTCGAACTGCAGGCCGGCTTCTTCGATCGCGTCGGCATAGCAGGCGGCCAGGCCGGCCAGAAGCGTGCCGCTGTCGAAGCGGCCGGCGTTGAAGAAGTAGGGACTCTGCCGGCCCGATTTCAGCGTGAACTGGCCGAAGCGCAGGGCCTGCGCGTGCAGGGCGAGCTGGAGGAAACGGGCGCGATGGTCGGTCATGGGGGCAGGGACTGAACAGGACGGGGGACAGGATAACCGCCGCGGCCTGCGCGCCGCGCGGTCCGGGCGCCGGTTCGGGTACGCTTGCCCGGTTTCCGACGAACGACGTATCCATGCGCATCATCAGCTTCAACGCCAACGGCCTGCGCTCGGCGGCCACCAAGGGATTCTTCGACTGGTTCGCCGCGCAGGACGCCGACGTGCTGTGCGTGCAGGAGACCAAGGCGCAGGAACACCAGCTAGCCGGCCCCGAGTTCCTGCCCGCCGGCTACAAGGCCTGGTTCCGCGATGCGAGCACCAAGAAGGGTTACAGCGGGGTGGCGATCTACGCCAAGCGCGAGCCGGACGAGATCCGCACGGCCTTGGGGTGGCCGGACTTCGATGAAGAAGGCCGCTACATCGAGGCACGCTTCGGCGACCTGAGCGTGGTCTCGTTCTACATCCCGTCCGGCTCGTCGGGCGAGGAGCGCCAAGGCTTCAAGTTCAAGGTCATGGAGTGGCTGGCGCCGGTGCTGGACGAGTGGCGCCGCAGCGGCCGCCACTACGTGCTGTGCGGCGACTGGAACATCGTGCGCAGCCGGCTGGACATCAAGAACTGGACCAGCAACCAGAAGAACTCCGGCTGTCTGCCGCCCGAGCGCGACTGGTTGAACGCGATGTGCGTGGACGACGGTGGCTGGGTCGATGCCTACCGCGTGCTGCACCCGGAGGGCCAGGACTACACCTGGTGGAGCAATCGCGGCGCCGCGCGCGCCAACAACGTGGGGTGGCGGATCGACTACCAGTTCGTCACCCCGTCGCTGCGTGATCGCCTGAAGGCCTGTTCGATCTACCGCGAGCAGCGCTTTTCCGACCATGCGCCCTTCACGGTGGACTACGCCTGATGACGATCTCCAGCGATCGCCCGTCCAAGCCCTCGGTCTGGCGCGCGTTCGCGCAGCCGTCGGCGTGGACGATGTTCTTCTTCGGCTTCGCCTCGGGCATGCCGTTCCTGCTGGTGGCCGGCACGCTGGCGTACTGGTTGACCGAGAACGGGCTGGAACTGAAGAACATCACCCTCATCGCAAGCGCCGGCCTGAGCTACACGTTGAAGTTCCTGTGGGCGCCGCTGGTGGATCGCTGGCGTCTGCCGCTCATCGGGCGGTTGGGCCAGCGGCGCGGCTGGCTGTTGTTCGCGCTGGCCGTGGTCATCGTGGGTCTTCTGCTGATGGCGCATCTGACCCCCGGTCGGCTGGCGCCTTTCGTCTGGGTCACCCTGATGACGGCGTTTGCCGGCGCCACGCTGGACATCGCGGTGGATGCCTACCGCATCGAGATCGCGCCGCAGGAATCGCAGGGCGCGCTGCTGGCCACTTACTCGCTGGGCTACCGCATCGCGCTGATCATCACCGGTGCGCTGGCGCTGATGCTGGCCGATCAGGTGTCNTGGCCGCTGGTCTACCANGCCATGGCNGTCGTNATGCTGGTGCCGGTGGTGGCGGTCCTGCTGTCGCGCGAACCGGATGTGGTGCGGATACGGATGACCACGTGGGGCGAGGGCTTGCGGGANGGCGTCGTGGAGCCCTTCGTCGATTTCTTCCGCCGCTTCGGTGCCGCGCTGGCCATCGCCCTGTTCGCCTTCATCCTGCTGGCGAAGATTTCCGACCAGTCGCTGGGCGGCGGCATCATGGCGCCGTTCTACCTCAGCCAGGGGTTCACCAAGACCGAGATCGGCGCGGTCTCGAAGATCTGGGGCGTCTGGGTGGGCCTGGTCGGCGTGTTCATCGCCGGCATTGCCGTCGCGCGCTGGGGCGTGAAATGGCCGCTGCTGGCGGGCATCGTGCTGGGGGCGATCAGCAACCTGCTGTACGTGTGGCTGATCGGCGCCGACGGCGACGTGTGGAAGCTCACGCTGGTGATCTCCGGCGAGAACCTCGCGCAGGGCTTCCAGGGCACCACGCTNGTGGCGTTCCTGTCGGCGCTGGTCAACCAGCGCTTCACGGCCACCCAGTACGCGCTGTTCTCGTCGCTGGTGATGCTGCCGGGCAAGCTGCTGGGCGCGGTGTCGGGCGGCATCGTGGAGCAGACGGGGTATGGGGTGTACTTCTGGATCACCGCCCTGGTGGCGATCCCGGCGGTCGCGCTGTTCTTCTGGCTGGCGCCGCGCATCCGGTTCGGTGGCGACCACGAGCCGGCAAGCGGCATCGACCGGTCGTTGGGCGGCGTACCGGACTGAGCGCGTGCGCTAAAGTCCGGCCAAGGGGCATGCAGGGGACGGGGCAATGACCGACATCGTGCTGAAGGACGTGGATCCGATCCTCGCCGAGCGCATCCGCCGCGTCTCGCAGGCGCGGGGATGGCCGATCCACGACACCATCTTCAACCTGCTGGAGCAGGGCCTGTTCGTCTGCGAAGCCGAAGTGCGCGGCGGCTTCGACGATCGTGAAGTCAACGTGCTGGCCGAAGCCATCAGCGCCCTGAAGGACGTGCCGCCCGGCAAGGGCTTCTAGGCGGGGAACACCGTGCCCAGGATGCGGCGCCCCGAGGCGCCGGTGACGGCCGGCAGATTGCCGGGGCGGCCCGCCAGCGTTTCGCGGGCCAGCCACGCGAAGCCCATCGCTTCCACGTAGTCCGGTTCCAGGCCATGCATCGCGGTCGACTCCACGATGGCCTGCGGCAGGTAGGCGGCCAGTCGCGCCATCAGCGCCGCATTCCGCACGCCCCCCCCGCAGACCAGCACCCGGCGGGTGTCCGGCTGGGTCATCTGCAGCGCGTCGGCGACCGTGCGCGCGCTCAGGTCCAGCAGGGTCGCCTGCACGTCGGCGGGCGACAGGGCCGTCTCCCCCATGCGTGCCTGCAGCCACTCCAGGTGGAAATGCTCGCGCCCGGTGCTCTTGGGCGGCGGCAGCGCGAACCAGGGGTCCGCCAGCAGGCGCGCCAGCAGCGCTGCGTCGACCTGTCCGCTGGCCGCGAAGGCGCCGTCGGCATCGTACGCACGACCGGTGTGGCGCTCGCACCAGGCATCCATCAGCGCATTCGCCGGGCCCGTGTCGAAGCCGCGGACCTCCGCGCCGACCGGCAGCAGGGTGAAATTGGCGATGCCGCCCAGGTTGAGTACCGCCCGGTCTTCCTGCGGCGAGCCCAGCAGCGCGGCGTGGAAGGCGGGCATCAGCGGTGCGCCCTGGCCGCCGGCGGCCACGTCGCGGCGGCGGAAATCGGCCACCGTGTCGATGCCGCTGCGTTCGGCGATGACATTGCCATCGCCCAGCTGCCAGGTGAAAGGAGGATCGGCCTGCGGGCGATGGCGGATGGTCTGGCCGTGCGAGCCGATCGCCCGCACGCGACCCCGCGGTACGCCGGCGTCCTGCAGCAGCGCCAGGGCCGCGTCGGCGAAGGCCAGCGCCACCGTCGCATCCAGCGCACCGAGTGCATCCAGCGACACGGTGTCCGCGCCCTGGCCCAGGGCGACCAGCCGGGTACGCGTCGCCTCGTCCCACGCGAACGTGCGGCCATGCACCAGCTGGCAGCGGAGCGCACGCCCCTCGCCCTCGAACCGGACCAGCGCGGCATCGATGCCATCGGCGCTGGTGCCGGACATCAGGCCCAGGTAGAGCGCGGAGGCGGGGGCGTCGATGGCGTCGGTCATGCGGGAGGGTCGGGCAAAGAAAAAGGCGGGACAGTGTCCCGCCTTTTCGGATATCCCGCCATGTGCGGCCGGGTCAGCCCTTGCCGTTCTTCTTGGCCGGGGCAGGCTTGGCGGACGCCACGGCCGTGGCGGGCTTCGCCGCATCTTCGGCGGGGCCGACATCGGCGTAGATGATGTCCTCGACGGTGCGGATGCGCGCCAGCGCATTCGAGGTGTAGGTGCGGAACGCCGCCAGCTGCGCCCCGGACAGCGGCTCGGGTGGCGGCATCGTCACCGACAGCGGGTTGCGGTGCACGCCGTTGATGCGGAATTCGTAGTGCAGGTGGGGGCCGGTGGACAGGCCCGTCGTGCCGACGTAGCCGATCACGGTGCCCTGCGCCACGCGCTGGCCCTGCTTGATCTTGCCCAGCCGCGACATGTGCGCGTACAGCGTGGTGTGGCCGCGGCCGTGGTCGAGGATCACGGTGCGGCCGTAGCCGCCCTGCCAGCCGGCGAACTGCACGCGCCCGTCGCCCGCCGCCATGATCGGCGTGCCCGTCGACGCCGCGTAGTCCACGCCCTTGTGCATGCGCATGGTGCCCAGCACGGGATGGCGCCGCGCGCCGAACTTGGAACTCATGCGCGCATACGCGATGGGCATGCGGATGAAGTTCTTCTTCAGCGGCCGGCCGGCAGCGGTGAAGTACTCCGGCTTGCCGCCAGGACGGGTGAACCGGAAGCCGGAGTACAGCTTGCCGTCGACGGTGAAGGTGGCCGCCTGCACCGGTCCCGTGCTGATCAGTTCGCCCTCGCGCCAGGTCTGCTCGACCACCACGCTGAAACGGTCGTCCGGTCCCAGGTCGGAGTTGAAGTCGATGTCGTACTTGAAGATTTCGTCGGTCATCGAGTTAATGTTCGCCGACGTCAGCCCCGCCTTGCGCGCCGACCGGTTCAGCGAACGTCCCACCTTGCCGCTCAGCACGACGGTGCGGGTGGTCGTCTCGCGCGCGATGACCCGCTCGGTGATCTTGTCTGTGCCCACCACCAGTTCCACGCGGTGGCTGGGGTCGCGGTCGTAGCGCAGCGTGCGCAGGCTGCCGGTGACGGGCAGGTCGAAGGCGATCTCGGAGCCCGGCTTCAGGCGCGTCAGCGCCTTCTTCGCATCGCTGTTCTCCAGGATGCGATGCAGCGTGGCGGCGGGAATGCCCAACTCTTCGAAGATGGCCCCCATGGTCTGGCCCGGCTTCACGCGGACCACCTGCCAGCTGTCGCCGGCGGTACCGGCCTGGCGCGCGGCGGACAGTTCGGGCAGTTCGAGCAGCAGGGTGTTGCGGGGCTGGGAGACGGGCGCCTGGATGGCGCTGGAGAAGCCCGGCACGATGGTGGCCATCAACACGCCGATGGTGGTGAACAGACTGGCGTGGATCCAGTGGCGGCGCGTCCAGCGGCCCTCCGGCAGATGCCGCTTCACGGCGGTCTCCCGAAGCACGCCAAGGCGCTCGCGGAACTGTTGCTTGCGGCTGTTGCCGCCCCCATGACTCTGCATCAAGGTTGCACCCCGGGGCCAAGGCAAAGCCCCAATCGGCGTACCATAGACACGCGAAGACTTCGCGTCAAACCATTGAGTCAAATGGTTTTTTTGATTGGTATCACTGTTTACCTTCTTTTAACGGTAACTTCACCTCACTGACTTGCCCTTCACGGGCGCCCCTGACTGGAACTGTTCCCCGTGTCCTCCGCTGAAGCTCTTGCCCTGATCGGCCGCGGCGCCGATGAAATCCTCAAGCCCGAAGAACTGGAGGCGCGCCTGAAGCTCGGTCGCCCGTTGCGCGTGAANGCGGGNTTCGACCCGACGGCGCCCGATCTTCATCTGGGCCANACCGTNCTGCTCAACAAGATGCGGCAGTTCCAGGACCTGGGGCACCAGGTGATCTTCCTGATCGGCGATTTCACCGGGATGATCGGCGACCCCACCGGCAAGAACGTCACCCGCAAGCCGCTGACCCGCGAGGACGTGCTGGCCAATGCCCGCACCTACGAGGACCAGGTCTTCAAGGTGCTGGATCGCGAAAGGACGGANGTCCGCTTCAACTCCGAATGGTTCGGCAGGATGGGCGCNGCGGACATGATCCGCCTCGCCGGCCAGCACACCGTGGCCCGCATGCTGGAGCGCGACGACTTCGCCAAGCGCTATGCCGCCCAGCAGTCCATCGCCATCCATGAGTTCCTGTACCCGCTGGTGCAGGGGTACGACTCCGTGGCGCTGCAGGCGGATATCGAACTCGGCGGCACCGACCAGAAGTTCAACCTGCTGATGGGCCGGGGACTCCAGGAGCACCACGGCCAGGCGCCGCAGATCGTGCTGACCATGCCGCTGCTGGAAGGGCTGGATGGCGTCAACAAGATGTCCAAGTCGCTGGGCAACTACATCGGCGTCAGCGAGCCGGCCATCGACATCGTCACCAAGACCATGAAGATCGGCGACGACCTGATGTGGCGCTGGATCGAGCTGCTGAGCTTCGAGATCGGTGTGACCGAAGCGGCCGCACTCCGGCAGTCTGTCGCCGACGGCGGGCTGAATCCGCGCGACGTCAAGCTGCGCCTGGCGCGCGAACTGGCGGTCCGCTTCCATGGTGCCGCCGACGCCGAAAAGGCGATCGCCGGCTGGCATGCCGTGGTCACTGGGCAGGGAGACACCTCGCTGCTGGAGCTGAAGGAGGTGAGCGTGCCGGCAGAGGGGATCCGCATCGCGGCGCTGCTGACGACGGCCGGCATCACCCCCAGCAACTCCGAAGCCAACCGCAAGCTCAAGGAGCGGGCGGTCAAGGTGGATGGCGAAGTGGTCGAAGACGCGGGCCTTCAGCTGATGCCGGGTTTCGAGGGTGTCCTGCAGGTAGGCAAGCGCAATTTCGCGCGCGTCCGTCTGGTAACGGGCTGAGCAGGCCATCGCTGCCTGAAGGCCGGTCGCCGGGACGTGAAAAATTCCGTCCGCACCCCTTCCCAAAGCTGACAGAACCCGCCATACTTTCCCTCCCCCGACGCACGGGGCCTTGCCGGACCGGCAGGGCGCCAGAAGAAGGGAAACGAATCGCCAACAACTTCGAAAAAAGATGTTGACGAAACGAAAAAACCCGCCATAATAGGCGGCTCACTTCGACGGAAACGACGGGGTTACGAAGGAAGGCGCTGAGGCCGACTTCGAGTTCTTTGAAAGTGTGCGCAGGTGACTTGTGTGGGCGCCTGCAGGAAGGACT
>Ga0056904_1001078_pt1 | contig 14004 bp, 22 predicted proteins | sample EBPBio172007_DNA_FD_55043 | JGI IMG/M metagenome (GOLD analysis project Ga0056904, IMG submission 55043) | Wastewater treatment Type I Accumulibacter community from EBPR Bioreactor in Madison, WI, USA - Reactor 1_9/17/2007_ DNA | ecosystem: Engineered > Bioreactor > EBPR > Anaerobic-Aerobic >...
GGANCTCATCCGTGTACTGCTTGCTGTTGCCCATAAACACCTCGGTCATTGCCATCAATTATGGCAACCGGATGTCTACGAAAGGCTGGCCGGTCCAGACTCGAACCGGCACAAGCCGCTTATCTGGCGCTGACGGGTTATAAAACCGCTGCTCTAACCATTGAGCTACAGGGGCTGATCAGTCGACTGATCAGCCAAGTATTCGGAGCGAGCGGTAGAGGATGTTCACGGGTGCGAATCTAGCAAGTCCGGACGACAAAGCAATAGCTCGGCGAAATGTCGCTCCCAAATTTGGGGGCATTACGAGTAACAGCACATGATGTTAGTTAGAACGACATGCCCCCAATTTTGGGAGCGCTTGAACGGTCGGACACGCAGATGCATGATCGAATGGTGAATTCCCTGAGAGCTGAGTGGAGGCTACATCGATGACTTCGGACGTGCCTAGGGCAGCTCAGGGCCTGCCAGACGATGAGTACGACGCTTGGTTCAGAGCCAAGGTGCAGCGAGCCCTGCAGGACCCGCGGCCTTCAATACCGCATGAGGAAGTCATCGCTCAGGTAACGGCGGCAATTCAGGCTGTTGCCGATCGCAAGAAGCGTTGAATGTGGGGACACCAGAGCGCCGCCGCTTGGAATCTGGGGAGATCAAAGTGTGAGCTTTGAGATCTGGGACATCAGTCAGCCGGGCCTCTCAGCATAGGCAGGCACCGGGTTCGCTTGGCCGGGGCGTGCTGCACTAAGCAGATTGGTAATGATGTGAGGATTCCTCTGTAGCCTCGAAAACTGCATTCCTCACATGGTTACCGATCAAATCCTCACTGATTTACCAATCCATCCTAGAATCTCTGCCCAGGCGAGGCCAAAATGTCTGCGATGAACAGCTGGCGCTCGAGAAGAGAGCGGCCTAGGAGCTGGCCTAGGTCCTTCTCTGATTTCGCATAATGCCTAGAACGACCTGCATGATCGCGCCCGTGTCGGTCATCGCTGTGGTGTGGGGCAGGGCGTGCAATGTGGCGGCATGAGCGGACTGGACTAGCGTCGGTGCCACCAGCAGCGCCACAAGCGCCGCAGACGCCGCCAGCTTGCGCCACACGGCCTTCTCCTCTCTGCTGATCGCACGTGCTTCACCAATGATCCCCAGCACTTTCGCCAGCGGCTCGCCTGTAAGCCCTGCCAGCGTCGCGCACACTACCGGGTTCGGTAGGGATACCCCCCGCCTGTAGTTGCTTACGGCTGCTGGCTTGATGCCCAGATGGCCCGCTAGTTCCGTGTCGTTTTTGGCCCCTGTCGCGGCCATTGCTGCATCGAGCAGCCCATCGACGTCCGACATTTTCAAAGCCCCTTGACATTTCATTACAAGGGGTATTGAATCACGTCCGGATTCAAAGGGGCTTTGAAACCCTCGCGAACCCCCCACCCCCCGCCGTCCTGTGCGGGGTGCGTGGGGATCACAGGGACGCAGGGCAGGGGGCTAGACCATGTTGGAATTCACCCGTATCCGTATCGAGCTGGCAGCCGCCATGTGCGAGCTGCATGCCTCGCTCCGCAACTTCGCTAAAGCTCGTGAGTACTCCGAGCTGGCCTTCTCTCTCTCTCGATTGGTGGTCGCATGATCAATTTCCTGATCGGTGCGGCGATCACGCTTATTGCGCTCGGCATCGGCACGGCACACGCGATCATCGCGCAGTGGCGTCTCCGCTCCGAACTCAACTACGAGCGATTCGCCCAGGTATACGCCGAAGCCGCAAAGATGCGGCACGAAGCCCGCCAAGCGGGTGACCGTGCATGAAGACGACCCCGCGCCAGCAAGAACAGAGCCGTGGGAGCGCGGCCGGGGACACGTTGAACTTCTGGATCAACCGGAGTTGTACGGTCAAGCGGATACGCGTGTGCGCGACGGGTGGGCTGACCTTCTCGGGCGCTACCCCGCACATGTGTTCGCAACTCTCACTTTTCGACCTCAGAAGTTCTGGACCGACCGACACACCGGCGAAGTCCGCGCGCTCAATCGCACCGGGTCGAACGGTTCTATGCATCCTGAAGCGGCCGACAAGGCGTTTCGATTCTTCATCAGCAACATCAACCGCGAAATCTACGGCCCGAAGTGGGGCAGCCGATGGCACGGCGGCATCCAGTGGGCGCGCGGGCAAGAGTTCCATAAAGACGGACGGCTCCACTTCCACGCGCTGCTTTCAGCGCCGACTGACGACCTCAACCGTCTTATCTCTCGCTACGCATGGCATGAGTGGTGGTATCGCGAGTTCGGGCGCAACCAGCTTGAACAGCCGCGCTCGCAGCGCGACGTAGCCGAGTACGTAAGCAAGTACGTCGTCAAGGATGGCGACGTTGATTTCTCCAAGAACTTCGGAGCGTGGACACCACCGCGACCCGATTTCAGCGCAACACCGCAACAAACAGGCTTCGCTGCACCTGGACACGAAGGCAGCGCCCCACGGACTGATGCAAGCATCGCGCAGGGGAGGGCAGGCAGGGCGTCCGAGAGGACATGGCCCTTAGCTTGACCCTACCAGTCCGCCTGAAATTCACGACCAAGCAACCGAAGAGAGAAGAGAAGCCATGAAGATCGATGCACCCATCGTCACCGTCCGCGAAGCCCCGACCTCGCGCACCGTCACCACGAAACAGGGCACGCAGAAGACGATTTACAGCCAGCGCGCCGAAGTCGAAACCGAGCAGATGCGCGTGAGCATCGAATTGGAAATCGACGACCCGACCAAGGCGCATCCGGTCGGCAGCAAGTTCTATTGGAACCTCACGCCCGATCTGGTGCCGGGTCGTTTCGGCATCGAACTGGCGCGCCGTCAAACGCTGGTGGCGGTGCAGGCTGCCGCAGACAAGAAGGCGGCGTAACCCATGTCCGCACCGGCGCCCGAAGCACTCTTCATCCGCGCATGTGCCTCACAGCACATCACTGCGGAAGGCGAGTGCACCGTGCCGGTGTGGATGCCGTATCCGCAGCAGGTGTTGCCGCCCCTAGACCTTGCTGACGGAACCCTAGTCGCGTTCGCCATCATCGGATCGTGGGCTATTGGGTTGAAGGCGCGTCTCGCATTCCGCGCGGCGCGTATCGGGGTCTACTGACCAACCTCAACAAGGGAGTTCGTTCCATGCCGAACCTGAAGAAGATCAACAAGGGCCTGCACAAGGCGTTCCGTTCCACCGCTGCCAAGGTGTCCGCTGGTGTCACTGCCATGACCACCTCTGCCCTGGCATTCGCCGGTGCCACCTCGCCCGGTGCGGCCATCGCGGGTGAACTGGCCGGTGGCGACGCCGACCTGATGCTCATCATCAGCGCGTGCGCCGTGCTGCTGGGCATCCTGATCCTGTGGTTCTACACCAAGAAGGCCCGGTAACGTTTGCCGGGTACAGGGCAGGGCGCTTGCGTGATCGCGGCGCCCTTTTTTATTCAACGGAGAACGACATGGGCTATTTCGTGATCCTCGCATTGTGTGGTGCTGCATGGCTTGCATTCGACGGGCTCTAATCGCGTTGCTGCTGTGCGCGCTGTGGTTCGCGCCTGAGGCAAGAGCCGATCAGAACTACGACGACCAGGGCGCGGCTTACGCTGGGTGTCAGTCGTCTCTGGTCGTCGCAGGTGCACACGCTGGGGCCACACCTATTGGCTGCGATTTGACGCCGAATAACGGCAGTGGTTGGGGCTTCTACACCTGCCGAGTGACTGCACCCGGCGGCACCGTCTATACCTGCGGGTTCTGGCACGGCGGCACGCATTCGAACCACATTTTCCCAGCGGCTAACACGTGTTCAACTCGTGGCGATGAGTACGGTTGGCGACCTCCCGGTGGTGTTGCTGGTGGCAATGTCTGCTTTCAGGGTTGTACGTACACCTACGTCCTCGATGTGGCCGGCAATTTCTTTTCGCCGACAGGCTCTACTTGCACGACCGCGGACGCGCCTGATCCCGTTTTCGACGCTGACGGCGACGGCGTGCCAGACGATGAGGATGCGTTCCCGGATGACCCGAACGAATCCGCCGACAGTGACGGTGACGGCATAGGAGATAACGCTGACTTCTCGCCGAATGATCCCACTGATGGCTCTGATACGCCCGGAGAAGAGGATGGCGACGACGAAGGTGACAACACGGCTAGCGGTGGTGGTGACTGCAAGGCGCCGCCTTCGTGCCAGGGCGATGGCATCCAGTGTAATCAGTTGTTCCAACAGTGGCAGATTCGTTGCAGCGGCGCGACCGTTACCGGTGATCCTACAAATTGCAGCGCCGGATATAGCTGTGCTGGTGATTCCGCGCAGTGTGCGATGGTCGCGCTGTCTCGCAAGACGGCGTGCGGCGTTGAAGGATTAGGCGAAGGTGGGCAGGGCGGTACGCAGGGCGATGCCAACGGTAATGGCGTTGCTGACGTGCTTGAAGGTAGCGGCAGTGGCGACACCGGCGATCCCGGCGAGGACGTAGAGCCTACGCGCTTCGGTCTTGGCGTCAGTCCCGATATTCTCGATCAAGAGAACATCTTCGGCGGTGGTCAGTGTCCCGAGCCGCCCACGTTTCAAATCATGGGCGTCAGCATCAACGGCGGAAATATGCCCTATTGGTGCACGGCTATGGCCATCCTTCGCGCTTGCATCCTGATTTTCGGCACCTATGCCGCGCTCAAAATTCTCACCGGTTGGGGGTTCGCATGATCTGGCAATGGATCGTGGACGGCATCGCCCGTCTGCTCGTACAACTTAAGCTCGCCGCCGCTGGCATCGCCGGCCGGATTCTTTCTACCTTCGGGCTGACTATCGTCACCTTTGAAGCCTTGTTGCCGCAGTTGAAGGCTTTCATCTTGCAGCACGTTGGCGGCTTGTCTCCGCAGGCTCAACAGACCCTCGGCTATCTCGGCGTCGGCGTGGTCTTCAGCATGATTCTTTCCGCGCTGACGATTCGCCTAGCGTGGAAGGTCTTCATCATTCCAACTTCCATCGCTAACCAGATTGGAGGGTCAGGATCGTGATCGAGTGGTTCACAGGGCAGCCCGGTCACGGGAAGACGCTACAGGCCATCGCGCGAGCGTTGGAGTTCCAGAAAGACGGTCGCATCGTGTACGTCTGCAACGTGCGCGATTTTGACTACGAGAAGACCGGCATGCGTAAGATGACGCCGGAAGAGTTCCGCAAGTGGCCCGAGTTCTTGCCGCCCGGTTCGGTCTGTCTCGTTGACGAGGCATATGAACACGACATGCTCCCCAAGCGTCCGCCTGGTGCGAAGGTTCCGCATCATGTCGAACGCCTTGCGACGCATCGTCACCACGGCCTAGATTTCATCTTCGTTTGTCAGTCACCTGACAAGCAGGTCGACTCGTTCGTTCATGATCTGATCGAGCGTCACGTGCATGTGCGTCGTCGTTTCGGCACGAAGTATCAGCACCTCCGCACGTTCGACCGCTACGAGCGTAACCCCGAGAAGGCAACGCCGCTCACCATCAAGCGCACCACGCTTCCGAAACACGTTTTCGGCCTCTACAAGTCCACCGAACTCGACACAACAGAGCGCCGCGTGCCTTGGTACATCATCGCCCTGGGCATCGGTCTGCCCGCTGGCCTGATCTGGGTTTTCTGGGTGTTCGGCAGCATGGGCGAGCGGCTTGCCGGGACGCACGCACCTCCGCCTCCCGCACCTGCTGCGGCTGTCGGAACGGAGGCGAACGGAGCGTCAGCGACGGTCGCCGACGCACCGTCAGCGCACGATGCGACCCCGCTTGAGTACGTCTCCAAATATCTGCCGCGCATCCCGAGCCAGCCGTGGTCGGCGCCTGCTTATGATGGCCTGTCGGTGCCTGCTGAACCGCCCCGCATTTTTTGCATGTCTGCCGAACCCGGCGAGCTGGTGGATGGCTCCCACGCTGACGCTTCGTGCACGTGTCTCACAGAGCAGGGGACTCGTTATCGCTTGGCGCCGCAGGCTTGCCGCCTTATCGCACGCAGCGGCCAGTATGAGCCGCTTCTTGATGAGCGCAGCCAGCAGTTCAAGGATGCTCAGACGCAGACCGAAGAGAACCTAGAAGTCATCGCCCGAAGGGAAGGGCATACCTCCGTTATCGCTGGCGACATGTCTCACGCTGGCGATCAATCCAACGTCGTCACTGCGCCGGAGCCGCATTTCTGATGAACATCACTTCTCCGGGCCGTGAGTGGCTCAAGTGGATTGCCTTGCTGCTGATGACAGGCGATCACGTCAATAAGGCGTGGCTCGATGACGCCTATCCGATCCTTGGCATCGTCTCTCGCGTCGTCTTCCCGATCTTCGCTATCGTGTTGGCGTACAACATGCAGCAGGCATCGCCTGAGTCGCGCAGGCAAGCCATGATGCGGCTGCTCGTCTTCGCTGTGGTCGCTCAGCCGCTCCACATGTTCGCCTTCGGTAATCCGTTGACCTTGAACGTGCTGTTTACGCTGCTGCTGGGTGTCTTCGTCCTGTACTCAGGCACGCCGTGGCTCTCGCTGGTCGCTGTGCTGACGGCGGGATGGTTCGTCGACTACGGGCCTCTCGGCGTCGCTGTTGTCGTCACCGCTGGCATGCTCTTCCACGGTGGCCCGAAGCCTCGGCTGTTCCTTCTGCTGCTGGTGGCCGTGGCGTCGCTGTACTGGATCAACGGCAATCATTGGGGCCTTCTGGCCCTGCCGATCATCTACGCGCTGCATGCAGTGCCAGGCACGTTCCCGCGCTGGCGCTGGACCTTCCTCGGGTACTATGTCGGCCACCTTGCCTTGCTGGCCATCCTCGCTAATTAGTGAACGATATCTCGCCGATCGAGTACAGTAATTCCCCGATCGGGAGGACGCGCCTAGCACATACCGAAATCGCTTGTCTACAGGGCAAGAATCGTGCCAGGTATCTACGGTTCATATTGAAGTTATGCTCCGTTCAGGATGGGGTGTAGGGGCATCGCCCCTACGCTGAACGCCTCACTCGCGGCCTAGATGCCTGCAAGCTCTGGCGAATCATGCTCACGCGAGGGTCCCGGTCCGAAGGCCGATCAACACCCTGGACAACCTCTCCGCGACGCTCGGCCATCATGATCTGCCACTCACGCGCGATGTTGCAGGTGAGCGACCACCAGCGCATTTGCTCGGGATAGAGCGTGAATCCCTCCGGCGTCCAGAAGTGGCCCGCCTGAAAACCGAAACCGGCCCAAGGGCCGGTCAGTTCGTGTCTCAACATGGGGTCGATCAGGCCCATACGCATGCCTCCTTGACAGGGGATGGTCCGTCAAGCAGGGATCGTGCCAACCTGCGCGCTTTTCGCATAATGGACGAACCTCAGGGGCTACCGGGTGGGGTAATGATCCCTGCTGAGACGGCACCCGAGCCCATCCTCCCGGTGGCACGCCCATCTGGAACCCCACAAGCAAGGCCATGAAGGCCGCTCTCCCGTGCTTTTGCCAGACTCTACGGTCGTCGCCGTCGTGTGCTCTGTCGGCTTCGATGGCAGCCAGTACCGGAAGCTCATCAAGGCCTAAATCTCGGGCCATTCGGACCGCAAGAGCGGGCTTTGCATGGCTCCTTGCGTGTCGCCAGTTTGACGGTGTACCTGTCGTTACCCCGAGCTGTTTTGCCGCTTGGTAGTCGCTGTCAAGGCCTTTTTTCGCCTTCCATGCATCTAGCAGACGAACGGTCGTAGTTTCCGGATGAACGGTCGTGTTCATTGCTCTAAGACCCTTGTATGAGTTTGTCACTTGTAGTCTAATACCCTTACGCACTAAGGGGCTTAGTGCATCAAGGGGCAAGGATCATGGGTGACTTCTCGCGTGATGTGATCGTTCTGGCCGCGCTGCTTTGTGAGGATGCGCTCGCTCGGGGCGATGTGGCCGAAGCTCAGAGACAGTCTGAGCGTGCTTTCAAGGTTGCACAGGTGTGGCATGGCTGAGTTCCTTCTCGCCGTTTGCGCCGCATGGTGCATGTACTGGGTCGTGACGCTGCACGACTCTTTCCAACGTCTCCTAGCTCTCACGTCGCAGCAATCGGAACGTGAAGCTCAATTCTTGGCACGGCATGTCAACGTACCTCTGCCGGGTGGGGCATCGCCCCACGGTGACGCTTCACGCCTCACCCGCACTAGCGAGTCGTCCCCTCTCGTAGCAGGTGGACCCCTCGTGACGTCACCGCCACCTTTCCCGCCTCCTGCCGAACCCGCTTCTAACGTCGTCTCCATCGATGCCTGGGTGACTCGTCATGCTTAATTCTCCGTTCCTCTGGATCACTCTTGCTTTTTCGGCTTCTTACTTCGCTCTCGCTTTCTCTTCCTCTCCTGTCGAGTTTGCGGGCTTCGGAGTGCTGGCCGTGGTCTGCTGGATTCGCTTCGTATCGTCGGCGATTGCATTCCTGAGGGCTTCGCCATGGAAGTGACCATGACTGGCCGTGATGACTCTCCCGAACCCTGCGCGCCCTTCGATCTTTTCTTGTGGCGCATGTTCGGGTTCGCGTTGTGTCTCGCTCTCCTTGCGTTCGTGGTGATGTTCGTTGGTTGGGGTGCATCTGAGTTGCACTGTTTGTGGGATCCGGAAGCGCGTCGGTGCGTCGTCTTGGAGGAACGCTCCAAGGGGGACTGGCCGTGAGGTCTCCTGTCGTCTCTTGTCCTGAGTGCAGCAACCCTGTTTCGCTCGGTGCTACTGGTTGGGGCCGCTGCCGTCTGTGTGGTCATGAAACGCTGCGCGAATCCGACTTCGCTGCGCCGTTCGTTCCCTCTTACCTGTCCGACGCTGCGCCTGTTTCTACGGTCGAGTTGTACTCCCGTGATGAGCAGGCGTCTGTGTGCGCCGCCGCAGGCGGCGCTGGGCTTGTCTCTTTATTCGATAAGTGACAAACGCATGGAAATTTCTTCCGGGCAGTTGAAGCAAAACCGCATCGTCAAGATGCAACGTGGTGTTATCGCTGCGGGTCGTTCTCTCGATAACAAGGCTCGCGCCTTGTGGGGTGAACCCGAGTTCGCACGCAATGGCGGTTATTCCCGGCATTCGCCTTACCGCGCTGCGATGATCACGCTTACGTACCGCGATGGCGTCGAGTGGTCGCCTCTGCATATCGCTGCCCTCATCAAGAATTACCGCGAGTGGTTCAAGCGCAACGCTAAGGCTCCGTTCCTCTACGTCTGGACTGTGGAGCTACAGGAACGCGGCATTCCGCACTATCACGTGGTTGTGTGGATTCCTAAGGGCGTGATGCCTCCGCTGCCCGATCAACAGGGGTGGTGGCCTCACGGTATGTCTAATGCGATCTTCGCGAAGTCTCCCGTGGGCTACATCGCAAAGTACGCAAGCAAGGGCGATTCTCAGAGTGGGCATCACTTGCCGCCCCGGTGTCGTCTCTGGGGTCATGGTGGCCTCGCCATCGCTGAGCGTGCGGAAATCGCTTTCGCCAACGCCCCCCGGTGGCTCAAAGGTGTCATTCACCACGACGCGCACCCGGTCAAAGCCGTGTACGAAACCGTGGAACGTGTGGCCGTCTTCACTGCGGGCCTTTACACGCACTTCCATGAAAAGGTAACCCGCAAGGCTGGGTGGCTTCTGAAAGCAGGGGAGGGTAGGGGAGGCTTCTATTTCTCTCCCTTTGAGATCGAGGGCTTTTCGCCATCAGGGATCACGCTGTCACACCGGGGCGTGATCGAATACCTCGCACCATCCGGTGATTCATTTCTGATCCCTTACGGAGCAAATGCATGAGCGTCAAAATTGAAATCGTCAGCGCCGATGTGCGCGTGATTGAGGTCACCAAGAAATCCGATCAGACCAAGGTCAAGCTGCGGAAACAGGAAGCCTACCTCCACAACGGCCACGCCTATCCGGAGCGGTTTGAATTCTCGCCGGGTCGTGATGCCGGTGGTGTCGATCGTCCCGCCTATCCGCCCGGTTTTTACACCGTCGCGCCGTCGAGCTTCAAGGTAAACGGCCAGTTCGGTTCGCTGGAACTGGACCCCTACAACCTCACCTTGCTTCGTCTGGACGAAAGCAAGCCGGCTGCCACCTCGGCGAAGGCCTAACCCATGTATGTCCAAGCCTGCACCGCATACGACACGGCCACGGCCACGTGCACGGCACAGGCTTGGGTCTACCTACCGTCGATTCTCCCGCCGTTGACGGTAGCAGAGGCGTTACAGGTGTCCGGGGCAATTGCCGTCTTGTGGGCAACCGCATTCGGTATCCGGATGGCTGTCCGTCTCGTTTGGCGGGCCTAACGCCGTCATCCTGACGGTTCCCCAATAAGCCCCCGATCAGAGGGGTAGGAGAAAGAAAATGGAAACTGCTGTCACCGCCATCAACGCCGTGGGTCCGGACCTGACCAGCATCGGCACGGCCATCATCGGCCTCGCCGTCATCGCCCTCACGTTCAAGTGGGCGAAGGGCATGGTCCTGTCCTGATCGGATAGGTGAGCGGGCCGGGGGGTCGGCATCAGTCCCCCGGCTTTTTTTCTTTTTTTCGGAGAGTCGTCATGGGCGACGTTACCGGTTACTTCGTATTGATCGCTTGCTTGGGGGGTCTATGGATATTGTTCGCGCCCTAGCAATCGGTGTTGCGCGCGTCCTTGGCGCGGTTTTGATTCTCGTGGGGTTGCATGCCCTGTTGGTAGGCGAAGCTCGTGCCGCTAACTACATGGATCAAGGCGAGGCATCAAGCATTTGTCACGGTCATTTGATGCAGGCGTTGTCGCATCCGGATGTTAATCGCGCGTATGAAGGTTCTTGTTCTACTCAGAACGGGCCTTACGCGTCGGGCGATCAGTGGTGGTATTACTACAACTGCAAGGTGTGGGATCGCTTTAATCAGGACTATTCATGCGATGTCTTCGGCGGCGGCAGTGATCCGTTTTATGCCTACCCTTCGACGGCTACGTGTCAGGCTCGCAATACGGGGTTCGCTACAGACACCTATCCGCATCTTCGTGCGGGTGCGGTTCCGGATTGCGTTGCGGGTTGCAAGATCAGTTACGGTGGCTTGGAGCAGAACAAGCTAGGCGGTCAGGTCGTTACGTCGTTCTATCAGTCACGCCAGTACACCGGTGATTTGTGTGTTGAGCCCGGTCCCTCGGTTGGAGAGGAACAGAACGCGCCTCCATCTTTGCCGAAAGAGGAATGTAAGCCTGCGGGTGGTGGTCAGACGTTTTGTGTGCAGCCGAACGGTGATCATTGCCACACCACTAGTAATGGCAAGAAAATTTGTTGGCGTCCGACTGAGACAGGCACGAAGCATGACGGTGTAGACGCGCAGAGTCGCACCAATAACAACACGGCTATACCGCCGTCAGTGCCTCCGAACGATGGTTCCTCGTGGACGCAGACCAATCAGACCACTACGTCTACCACCACGAACAACACGACGACGAATTACACGGTTACAAACTACACCAGCGGCAGCAGCAAGCCGCCCAAGCCGATTCCCAATGACGACATTTCGGAGCCGGGTGGGGATGATGAAGGCAGCGGTACTGCTACACCTGCGACGGACTGCGCACAGACACCGCAGTGTGCTGGTGGTGATGCCATCGGATGCGCGATGTTGCGCCAGCATCATTCGATGATCTGTAGAGAGGGTTCCACGACACCTACCGGCTTGCCCGATGGTGATCCTGAGAGTTCGGTGACGGAGCCTGTCGCATCGCTATTTCAGGGTGATGATGGTGGTAGCGGTCCTGGGCTTGACCTGATTGATTTGGATGGGTGGTCGGGCAGGGGAGCGTGTCCCATTGCGCTGACGATTCCTAATCCCTTCGGTGGTTCGTTTGAGATGGATGAGAGTCACCTGTGCATGATCTTGGATGCACTGGCTGGCCTTATCTCGTTGCTCGCCGGTGTTCATGGTGGGTGGATTCTTCTTGGTGGGAGTAGACGCTAATGCCCGTTCCCGTTGTAGGTATTCTGGCCGGTATCGGCGAGGCCGCTTTCTGGGTCGGCTTGCTGTCCATCTTGAAAAAATTTGGCGTCTGGGTCATCAAACAGCTTCCCGGCTGGATTTCGCACATCCTCGCCGCGCTCGGCCTGTATTTCTTCGTTGCCGAACCGCTTGCAGATGCGGGTGTGAATTGGGCCATGCAGCAGTTCAACGGTGTGTCTGGTACGGTGCTCGAGACGCTTTATTACCTCAACGTCGACAACTACCTGAGTGCCATTTTTTCCGCCTACTCGGTGCGTCGTGTTGGTGAGATTTCGCTGCGTAAAAAGACGCCTAAGGCGACCTAACATAGGGCAGGGGATAACGTGATCTATTTGGTCGTAGCGAAGCCGCGAACCGGCAAGTCTCAGTGGGCGGTGTCGAAAATGTACGAACACCTCGCGCAGGGACAAGCGGTGTTCGTGTCGAATTTCAATCAGACGGACGAACAACGCCAGAAGATGGGCGTCATCAAGTTCGACACGCCTAATGACTGGTGGGAAAAGCTGCCAGAGGGTGCGGTGTGGTTTGTCGATGAGACTCAACAGATTTGGGGGCAGCGCGGCAAACAACACGAATTGCCCCAGCACATCAAACAACTCTCGTTGCACGGGCATCGCAATCTGACCATCTATCTCATCACGCAGGACGCGATGCAGGTGGACGTTCACATCCGCCGAAACACGAATTTCACCGTCTACATGACGCGGCCTCTCGGCTTGAATCGGGCTAACGTCTACACGTTCCGCGACTATCAGGAAATTCCCAACGATGCATGGCGGCGCAGCCAAACCCTCAAGCTCGCCGAGTCAAAAAAGGTCTTCCGTTATAAGGCCAAATTTCAGGGCAGTTACGTCAGTGCCAGCGCGCACGACCACATCAAGCCACGCCTCCCTAAGCGCTTGCTCATTCTCCCCATTGGTGTTGCTGTGGTGGGATATGCGGTGTGGTCTGCCTACACCGGCCTTACGAAAACTGCCGATGACGCGCCATCGCCGACGGGAAAGCTCGCCGCGGCTGCGAACAGCGCGGAAGCGCCCGCAGCGGCGGCCCCGGCGGCGTCGTCCTCGTCGTCTGCCGCGCCCGTTGCCTCGTCGTCACAGGCCTATCTGGATCGCTTCACGCCCAGGGTGAAGGACATGCCGTGGTCGGCACCGGCCTATGATCAGTTTCAGGTGAAGGATTACCCGCGCTTGTTCTGTTACGTGGTCGAATTTGAGTGTAAATGTCGCACCCAGCAGGCCACGCCTGTGCCGTTCGATATTTCGGATGCGATGTGCCGTGATGTAGCCCAAAACGGCTATTGGGACCCCTTCAAGGAACCTGTAGGGCAGGTTGCCCAGGCTAAGCAGCCCGGGCCTTCGGACGCTGAAACCGGCGTCTCCGGGACCAGTGGGGAATTTCGCATAATGCCTATTATGTAAATACAAGCCAGGGATGGTGGGCGAACTGATCCACGGATACTCGTCCGGAAACCGCACGAGTCCAAGTCCTTGATCTGCCCAATGTAGATGCCTGCAAAAGCCAAGTCGGCAGCCACTTCGTTCGACAGTCAGCCAATGACTTCCACCTCTGCCCAATCGTGTAAGCACAACCTCCGCTCTGGGCGGCAGGAGCGATCCGGCTCGTCCGCTTCCTAACCGGGCGGCCGGGCTGGCCGGCAGACATTTTCTTCCGGACTTCAGTCGAACCCGCCGCGGCTTGACGACCGTGAATAGCTGTGTATATTGACTATGCACACGTGATTCAAAGGATCGCATGCCCACCGAACTCCTGCTGTCCCCGCACTCGGCCACGCCCATGTACGCCCAGATCGTGGAGCAGGTGGTCGCCAAGGTGATGACAGGCGAGTGGAGGGCCGGCGATGCCCTGCCCTCCATCCGCGAACTGGCCGGCAACAGCCAGGTCAGCGTGATCACCGTCAAGCGCGCCTACCTGGAACTGGAACGGGCGGGCGTGATCGTCACGCGCCAGGGCAAGGGATCTTTCGTCGCCGACACACTCGACGCCACGCAGGCCCTCGCCACCGAAGAATTCCAGCTGCAGTTGAAGGGATTGCTGGACGCGGCCAGGAAACTGGCCCTCAGCCCACGAGAGATCC
>Ga0056904_1001154_pt1 | contig 13221 bp, 7 predicted proteins | sample EBPBio172007_DNA_FD_55043 | JGI IMG/M metagenome (GOLD analysis project Ga0056904, IMG submission 55043) | Wastewater treatment Type I Accumulibacter community from EBPR Bioreactor in Madison, WI, USA - Reactor 1_9/17/2007_ DNA | ecosystem: Engineered > Bioreactor > EBPR > Anaerobic-Aerobic >...
ATCACGCATACAAGCATTGGTGCCAACATGAGCAAGCTCCTCCAGGAATTCGAAGCCTCCCAGATCACGCGCGAGCTGCCCGCGTTCGGCCCCGGTGACACCGTCGTCGTCAACGTGAAGGTCAAGGAAGGCAACCGCGAGCGCGTGCAGGCGTACGAAGGCGTCGTCATCGCCAAGAAGAACGCCGGCCTGAACTCCGCTTTCACCGTGCGCAAGATCTCGCATGGCTACGGCGTCGAGCGCGTGTTCCAGACCCACAGCGCCTCGATCGACTCGGTCGAAGTGAAGCGCCGCGGCAAGGTCCGCGCTGGCAAGCTGTACTACCTGCGCGACCTGGAAGGCAAGGCTGCCCGCATCAAGGAAGACCTGGCCGCCAACGCCGCCGCCAAGGCCGCCCGCCAGGCCGCTGCCGCCGCTGCTGAGTAAACGCGCGTCCGTTACCGGATGCGCAACGAAGCCCCGGCCTGTGCCGGGGCTTTTTGCTTTAATGTCCCCTCCTGCACGATGAGCCCCGGTGCACGCGGATGAGGCGGTGCGCGATTGCGATCTTCATGATGGCTGCCCTGGCATGGCCGGCTGTCCTGGTCGCCGGCCAGGGGCGTCAGGACGACGTTCGCCTGGATGCGCCTTCTCCGCTCGCGGGCGCCCGTGAGATCGCACGCCGCACGCAGACGCCCACCACCTTCGATCGCATGCAGCGGTATGTGTCCGGCTCAGGGCGCCAACTGGCCGAGCAGACGGTGGATATCGCGCAGGCCCGCTTCGACGTCTTCGTCCCGCGGAAACCGCCGCCCCCGCGCGGCTATGCACTGCTCGTCTGGATTCCGCCCCAGGACGCGTACCGTGCGCCCATGGACTGGATGCCGACCCTCGAAGCGCACGGCATGATCTATGTGTCGCCCCGCGAAGCGGGAAACGAAGCGATCGTGTTCGATCGCCGCATGCCGTTGGCGCTGCATGCGGCGCACGGCATCGCCGCGCGGTATCCGGTGGACCCCGAGCGCGTGTTCGTCGGCGGGTTCTCGGGAGGTTCGCGGACGGCGTTGAGGGTCGCGCTGGCCTATCCGGACGTGTTCCGTGGTGCGCTTCTGAATGCGGGGAGCGACGCCATCGGGAGCACGCGTTTGACCGCGCCGCCTGCCGATCTGATGCGACTGTTCCAGACGACGGTGCGTCTGGCCTACGTTACCGGCGCGCACGACCTGCCCAATCGTCGTGCGGACGCGGCCAGTCAGCGCTCCATGCAGGAATTCTGCGTGCAACAGGTGTATCGCCACTCGATGGGATCGCGCGGCCACGCCACGCCGGACAGGCGGGCCTTCCAGAAGGTGCTGGCATGGTTGGATGCGCCCTCGCCGCCGCCCGACCACGCCGCCCTGGAAACATGCAGGAAAGGGCTGAGCGAGCGTGTGCAAGCCGACCTGGCGCAGGTGCGGGGGCTGCTCGACGGCGGAGATCTGGTGGCGGCCGGCATGGCACTGGGGGACGCGGACCAGCGTTGGGGCGGACTGGCGGCACCGGAGAGCGTCGAACTGGCGCGCAGGATCGCCACAGGACTGGCGGAGACCCGGTAGGGTAGGCATCAAGGTGATGCGCGAGGACGTGATGAATTTGGGATCGGATGAGCAGGGCATGGCGACCCTGAGGCTGGACATCTGGCTCTGGGCCGCCCGCTTCTACAAGACCCGCAGCCTAGCCAAGCAGGCCGTCGTGACCGGCAAGGTCGACGTGGGCGGACAACGGGCCAAGTCCTCGCGCGCCGTGCGCGTGGGCGATGTCCTGGCGATCACGCGCGGTGACGATACCTACGAGATCGAAGTGCGCGGGCTCAGCGANCAGCGTGGGCCTGCCCCCGCAGCGCAGGCGCTGTATGTCGAATCCGAAGCNTCGCGTGCNCGGCGCGAAGCGGCCCTGGCGCAGCGGCGGGCNGAGCGCGCCGGNTACCAGGCGCCACAGTCCAGACCCGACAAGCGTGCGCGGCGCCTGATCCGCGCGCTGGGCGACATCGACGCGATGTAAAAAGAAGGGCGCCGAGGCGCCCTTCGTCTTGCATGATGCCGGCCGCTCAGCGTCCGCCGCCGAACATGCCGCTGCCGATCTTGAGGATGTCCCCCAGGCCCAGCTGGCCGTCGCCATCCTGGTCGAGCACCGCACCGAGCAGTCCGCCTCCCAGGCCGCCCTGCTGCTGCACTTGGCGCTGCTCCTGGCCCAGTACTTCGGCCAGTCCCAGCGGGTTGTTCTGCGCGCCGCCCTGGCTCATGCGCTGGGCGATGAAGGCCAGCACGATGGGCGCCAGGATCTTCAGCAACTGGCCCGCNCGCTCACCNCCCAGGCCGGTGGCCTGGCCCAGGCCCAGTTCGGCCCGGTTCTGCTGNCCNCCGAAGATGTGGCCGAGGATGCCGGCGCCATTGGCCTGCGGCGACGAAGCGCCGCCCAGCACCGCGCCCAGCACGCTGCCAAGGTCGAGACCGGCGTGGTTGCGCTGCAGGGCGCCGAACAGGGCTTCTGCGCCTTGCGGCTGCGCCGTGTTGCGACCCAGCGCGCCCAATAGCAGCGGAAGCGCGGCACTCACCGCGCTGGAGGCCTGCATCTGCCCGATGCCGAGTTGCTGGGAGACCTGCTGCAGCGGGGCGCCCTGCAACTGGGCGAAGAGATCTTCGGCGAGGGATGCGTTGCTCATCGTGCGGTCGTCCTCCTGGACGGGGATGGAGAGTCGCGGATGATGCTAGCGCCAATCTGACCGGGCACCGACTCACAATTGCCCTGGACCGACCGGCGGACACGACAACGCCGCATGCCCGGCCCGCGCATGCGGCGTTGCGACGATCTGCAGTGGACGATCAACTCAGGTCGAAACGGTCCAGTTCCATCACCTTCGTCCAGGCCGCCACGAAGTCCTTCACGAACTTCTCCTTGCCATCCGCGCTGGCATAGACCTCGGCCAGTGCGCGCAGCACCGAGTTAGAGCCGAAGACCAGATCGACCCGGCTCCCGGTCCACTTCTTCGCCCCCGTCTTGCGCTCATGCCCCGCGTAGCGGTTGTCGCCGGTGGCCTTCCACTCCGTGCCCATGTCGAGCAGGTTGACGAAGAAGTCGTTGCTCAGCGTGCCTGGCCTGTCGGTGAACACGCCCGTGTCGCTGCCGTCCGCATTGGCGCCCACTACGCGCAGGCCGCCGACCAGCACCGTCATCTCCGGTGCCGTGAGGGTCAGCAATTGCGCCTTGTCGACCAGCAGGTGTTCGGCGGGCACGACCGAGCGTCCCTTGAGGTAATTGCGGAACCCATCGGCGAAGGGCTCCAGCACGGCGAACGACGCGACATCGGTCTGGTCCTGGCGTGCATCGGTGCGGCCAGGACGGAACGGCACCGTGACGTCGACGCCGCCCGCCTTCGCTGCCTGCTCCACGCCCACACCGCCTGCCAGCACGATGAGGTCGGCCAGCGAGACCTTCTTGCCGCCAGCGGCCTCCAGGTTGAACTCCATCTGGATGCGCTCCAGTGTCTTCAACACCTTCGCCAATTGATCCGGTCGGTTGACCGCCCAGTCCTTCTGCGGCGCCAGGCGGATACGCGCGCCGTTCGCACCGCCGCGCTTGTCGCCGCCGCGGAACGTCGACGCCGACGCCCACGCCGTGGCGACCAGCTCGGACACGGACAGTCCCGAGGCCGCCACCTTGCCCTTCAACGTAGCGATGTCGGCCGCATCGATGGGTGCGTAGTCGGCANTGGGCAGCGGGTCCTGCCAGATCAGTTCTTCCTTGGGCACTTCCGGGCCCAGGTAGCGCGCNCGCGGGCCCATGTCGCGATGGGTCAGCTTGAACCACGCCCGCGCGAACGCATCGGCGAACGCCTGCGGATTCTCCAGGAAGCGCTTGGAGATCGGCCCGTAGATCGGATCGAAGCGCAGCGACAGGTCGGTGGTCAGCATCTTGGGGCGCTGCTTGCGGGTGGAGTCGTGCGCGAGCGGCACGTCCTCCGGCGCGTTCTTGGCGACCCATTGGTGGGCGCCGGCAGGCGACTTCTCCAGCTCCCATTCGAACCCGAACAGGTTCTCGAAGAACTTGTTGCTCCACAGCGTGGGCGTCTGCGTCCAGGTGACCTCGATGCCCGAGGTGATGGTGTCGCCGCCCTTGCCGCTGCCGAACCTGTTGTGCCAGCCCAGGCCCTGCTGTTCCAGTTCGCCCGCTTCCGGTTCGGCCCCCACGTTGTCGGCGGGGCCGGCACCATGCGTCTTGCCGAAGGTATGGCCTCCGGCGATGAGGGCGACGGTTTCCTCGTCGTCCATCGCCATGCGGGCGAAGGTGTCGCGGATGTCCTTCGCCGCGAGCAGGGGATCGGGATTGCCGTCGGGGCCTTCCGGGTTCACGTAGATCAGACCCATCTGCACGGCCGCCAGCGGATTCTCCAGCCGGCGCGAATGCACGTCGCCGTCCGCCGTGTCGTCCGAGACCAGCACACCTTCGTCGCCTGGCTTCTCGACGCCCTCGGAGCCGTGCGCATAGCGGATGTCGCCGCCCAGCCACGTGGTCTCGCGGCCCCAGTACACGTCCTGGTCCGGTTCCCAGGTGTCCTCACGCCCACCGCCGAAGCCGAAAGTGCGGAAGCCCATCGTTTCCAGCGCGACGTTGCCGGCCAGGATCATCAGGTCGGCCCACGAGATGGCCTGCCCGTATTTCTGCTTGATCGGCCACAGCAGGCGGCGCGCCTTATCCAGGCTGACGTTGTCGGGCCAGCTGTTGAGCGGCGCGAAGCGCTGCTGTCCGCGGCCGCCGCCGCCGCGCCCGTCGCCGATGCGGTAGGTGCCTGCGCTATGCCAGGCCATGCGGACGAAAAGGCCGCCGTAGTGGCCGAAATCGGCCGGCCACCAGTCCTGCGAATCGGTCATCAGGTCGCGCAGGTCCTTCTTCAGCGCGTGGTAGTCGACCTTCTTGAACGCCTCGGCGTAGTCGAAGCCGGGGTCGAGCGGGTTGGAGCGCGACGAGTGCTGGTTCAGCAGGTCCAAGCGCAACTGGTTGGGCCACCAGTCGCGATTGCCGGTACCGCCACCCGCAGTCGGATGGAACGGGCACTTGGATTCAGTGGTCATGGCGAGGCTTCCTAGGGCAGTGGGGTGTTTCAGGAGGGGGCGGGAATGCGTCGGTGCAGAAAGGAAAAAGCGACGCGCGATGCGACATGCGATTTGCGGGGAGCGGGGGAGGAGGGTGCAGGGAGGACGGCAGGGCGGGCGTGCACACGGCTGACGTCCTCGAGGGCGTGGGCAGATGGCGACCAGACTAGGCAGTGCAGACGATCAAGGAAAATCGTTTTTTGCGAAGAGTCCGATAGCGGCATTCAATGGTGCGTTGCGCCATCCGTCGTCATCCCGGCACGCGCCACGATACTCCGCAGGCGTTACGCGGGTGTTGTAGCCGCGTGCGCGGTCGTGCCCCGCCGCGATGGTCACGGGGGCGTGGGAGGAATGCGCAGGNGTCCNGCGCCTACAGGATCAGAGCAGCGCCTTGAGACGGTACAGCGCTTCGAGCGCCTGTTTGGGCGAGAGTTCGTCGGGATCGATCGCCGCCAGNGCTTCCTGTGCGGCCGAAGGCGCNGCGGCGAACAGGCCGAACTGTTGCGGCGCATCNAGCGCCTGCGGCGCCATGTCCGATGCATGGGTTTCCCGGCCACGCTGTTCCAGCTCGGCCAGCCGACGGCGTGCCTGCTGCAGNGTGGTCCTGGGCAGGCCGGCCAGCGCGGCCACCTGCAGGCCGAAGCTCCGGTNCGCCGCCCCCTCCTTCACCGCATGCATGAAGACCAGCGTATCGCCATGCTCCACAGCGTCCAGATGCACGTTGGCGATGCCGCTGCCGGGTTCTCCTGCGAGCGCCGTCAACTCGAAATAATGGGTGGCGAACAGCGTGTAGCAGCGGTTGGTGCCGGCCAGGTGGCGCGCCACCGCGTCCGCCAGCGCCAGGCCGTCGTAGGTCGAGGTGCCGCGGCCGATCTCGTCCATCAGCACCAGCGACTGTGCAGTGGCGTGATGCAGGATGTAGCTGGTCTCCGCCATCTCCACCATGAAGGTGGACTGGCCGCGCGCCAGGTCGTCGCCGGCGCCGATGCGGGTGAGGATACGGTCGATCGGCCCGATCACCGCACGCGATGCCGGGACGAAACTGCCGATGTGGGCCAGCAGCACGATCAGCGCGTTCTGCCGCATGTAGGTCGACTTGCCGCCCATGTTCGGGCCGGTGATCACCAGCATGCGCCTGCCTTCGTCCAGCACCAGGTCGTTGGGCTCGAACGGTTCCTTGCGCACCGCCTCGACCACCGGGTGCCGTCCGCGCTCGATGCGCAGGCCGGGCGCTTCGTCCAGTTCCGGTTGCGCCCAGTCCAGTTCCTGTGCACGTTCGGAGAAGGCGGCGAGCACGTCCAGTTCGCTCAGCGCGGCAGCGCAGCGCTTGAGCGGCTCAAGGCGCGCATTGAGCGTATCCAGCAGTGCGTCGTACAGCAGCTTCTCGCGGGACAGCGAACGCTCGCGTGCCGACAGCACCTTGTCCTCGAACTGTTTCAGCTCCTCGGTGATGTAGCGCTCGGCGCCGGTCAGTGTCTGCCGGCGCGTGTAGTGCACCGGCGCCTTGTCGGCCTGGCCCTTGCTGATCTCGATGTAATAGCCGTGCACGCGGTTGTAGCCCACCTTGAGCGTGGCGATGCCGCTGCTCGCGCGTTCGCGGGCTTCCAGGTCGACCAGGAACTGGTCCGCGTTCGTGCTCAGCCGGCGCAGNTCGTCGAGTTCGGCATCGTAGCCGTCGGCCAGCACGCCGCCGTCGCTGAGCTTCAANGGCGGTTGTGCGGCGATGGCGGCGATGAGCAGCGCCGCGGTGTCCGCGTGCTCGCCCAGCTCCGCCGCCAGCGCCCGAAGGCGCGGNGAATCCAGCGGTGCGAGATGCCCCTGCACCTCCGGCAGCAGCGCCAGGCCATCGCGCAGCGTGGACAGGTCGCGCGGGCGCGCCGAGCGTAGCGCCACNCGGGTGAGGATGCGTTCCAGGTCGCCCAGCCCGCGGAAGCCGGTGCGCAGATCGCGCGCGGCGTGTTCCATCAGCGTGGCGACGGCATGGTGGCGCTCGCCCAGCAGGCGGCGGTCGCGCAGTGGCCGGTGCAGCCAACGCCGCAACAGACGCCCGCCCATCGGCGTGACGGTGGTGTCCAGCACGCCCAGCAAGGTGTGCCGCGTGTCGCCATCGACGCGGGTATCCAGTTCCAGGTGGCGGCGCGTGGCGGCGTTCATCGCGATCGCGTCGCTGGCCGACTCCACAGCGATCGCGGTGAGGTGCGGCAGTCGCTGCTTCTGGGTCTCTTCCACATAACCCAGCAGGGCGCCCGCGGCGGCCGTGGCCAATGCCTTGTCGTCGATGCCGAACCCCGTGAGGTCATGCACGCCGAAGAATCCCAGCAGCTGGCGGCGCCCGCTGTCGGGGTCGAACAGCCACGGCGCACGCCGGCGCGTTCCCGTGCGCTGCTGCAGGAATGCCGGCCAGCCTTCCTCATCCGGCAGCAGCAGTTCGGCCGGCTCAAGCCGCGCGAGTTCGGCCTCCAGCGCGTCGTCGTTCTCGACCTCGTTAACCAGGAAGCGGCCACCGGCCAGGTCCGCCCAGGCCAATCCGTAGCCCGAGCGCCCGCGCGCGACCGCCATGAGCAGCGTGTCGCGGCGTTCGTTGAGCAGGGCCTCGTCGGTCACCGTGCCCGGCGTCACCACGCGCACCACCTTGCGTTCCACCAGGCCCTTGGCCAGTGCGGGGTCGCCGATCTGTTCGCAGATCGCCACCGATTCGCCCAGCGCCACAAGTCGGGCCAGGTAGCCCTCGCAGGCATGCACCGGCACCCCGGCCATCGGGATGGGCGCGCCCCCGGAACTGCCGCGCTGGGTCAGCGTGATGTCGAGCAACCGCGCGGCCTTGCGTGCGTCGTCGTAGAAAAGTTCGTAGAAGTCCCCCATCCGGAAGAAGAGCAGCAGGTCCGGGTACTCCGCCTTGGCGGCGAAGAACTGCTTCATCAGGGGCGTGTGTTCCGACTTGTCTTTGCTCACGAGGCCAGTGGGGATGAGGGGGCAAAAGGGCGTTGATTGTAGCCGCTGGCCGTGCCGCGCCCCGATGGCGACGTGCACCCGAGCCTGCCTGCCATGACGCGGGAGGGAGGCGTTGCGGCGCGCGCGAAGCCGGACGGGCGTAATCGGAGTTCCGCACGATCGTTCGTAAAATCAGTGGCTTATCCATGCCAAAGTGATGGCCTGCGTATCGACGCAGTGCAGAATGCCGCGCTGTGAAGCCGGTGTTAATTTCGCGTTGACGCAAGGGGAGTTGCGTTCGCTTTCGGCGGTAATGCCGCCCGTACCACTACGGATTTTCTTGCACGACATCGCCAGAACATGGCCCTTGGGAGGGGACAACATGGTCACTGCATCGCACAGGCGCAAAGCGCTTTCGCTCGCCGTCTTCACCGCGCTCTGCGCAACCTCGCACGCATACGCGCAGCAGGCGGCTGCGGCGGCCGAAGAAGAGGAACCCACCACGCTGGCCACCATGACGGTGACCGCGCAGAAGCGTGAGGAGGCCATGCAGGATGTGCCGATCGCGGTCACTGCGATCTCCGAACAACTCCTGCAGGACACCGGCGTGCGCGACATCAAGGACCTGCAGGTCCTGGTGCCCGGCATGACCGTGACCAGCACGCAGAGCGAGGCCATCACCACCGCGCGCATCCGCGGCATCGGCACCGTCGGCGACAACGTGGGNCTNGAGTCTTCGGTCGGCGTGGTGATCGACGGCGTCTACCGCCCGCGCAACAGTGTCGGCTTCGGCGANCTGGGCCAGCTCGAACGCATCGAAGTGCTGAAGGGCCCGCAGGGCACGGTGTTCGGCAAGAACACCTCNGCGGGTGTCATCAACGTGGTGACCCGTCGCCCCAGCTACACGCAGAGCGCCGAAGGCGAGGTCACCGTGGGCAACCATGGCGCCCTGGGCGCGTCCGGCAGCTACAACGACGCGCTGGGCGAGGTGGGCGCGTTCAACCTGTATGCCGCCAAGCGCAAGCGCGACGGCTGGATGGACGTGCGCACCGGCAATGGTCCGCGCAAGGAAACCGACGACTACGACCAGAATTTCCACACGGTGCGCGGCAAGCTGCTGCTGGAGCCCAGCGACAACCTGGACATCCTGGTGGCCGGCGACTTCACCAGCCGGGAAGAGAACTGCTGCACCGCGGTGCAGACCACGGTGGGCGCCACCGCCGCCATCCTCAATGCGCTCGTTGGCGGCCAGGCCGTCGCCGCGCCGGGCGACGATCCGTTCGACCGCGTCGCCTACAGCAACCGGCCGACCACGCAGGACATCAAGGACAGCGGCGTGTCGGTGGAGGTCAACTGGGATTCGCCGTGGTTCGGCGACGCCACGCTGACCTCCATCACCGCCCAGCGCAGGTGGGAGGCCATCAATGGCCTGGACTACGACTTCAGCACGGCGGACATCCTGTACCGCAATGCGGACGAGGACGAGTCCTTCACCGGCTTCGACACCTTCAGCCAGGAGTTCCGCCTGACCGGGGCCACCGAACGCGTGGACTGGATGGTGGGTGCGTTCTACTCGGATGAGGATCTGGACCGCACCGAGACCTACCGCGTGGGCGCGCACTACGAGCCGTATCTGTCGGTGGCGCTGCTGTCCATCATCAATCCTGTCCTGGGCCAGTCGCCGACCGCGCCGCTGTTCCTGTCGCAGGCCAGCGGGCGCCCGTTCGGCACGGTCTTTGCCGGTCTCGGTGCGCTGGACACCTACAAGCAGAACGCCAAGAGCACCGCGCTGTTCACCAACAACACCTGGCACGCCACCGACGCCCTGGATATCACCGTCGGCCTGCGCTACACCCGGGAAAAGAAGAGCCTGGTCTCCAACTACAGCAACCCCAACGGTGGCGCCGGCTGCGGTGCGATGCTGGCCAATCCCGCGCAGGTCGTCGCGGCCCTGGTGGCTCGTGGCTTGACCGTGGCGCAGGCGTCGGCGGCGGCGCCCACGGTGGTCGGCTACGGCTGCCTGCCCTGGGCCAACCCGCTGCACAACGCACCCACGCGCGACACGGTGCAGCAGCGCGAAGAGAAGGAATGGTCGGGCACGCTGAAGGCGGCCTATCGCTGGAACGACAACGTGATGACCTACGGTTCGTTCGCCCGCGGCTACAAGGGTGGCGGCTTCAACCTGGATCGCGTGCAGTCGTCGAACGGACTGAGCAGCGGCAGTGCGAACGGCATCCAGCCGGTCCTCGACACCTCGTTCGGCGGCGAGTTCGTGGACAGCTACGAGCTGGGCGCCAAGACCACCTGGCTGGACGGCAACCTGCTGCTGAACGCCACCCTGTTCCACCAGAAGTACGAGGACTTCCAGCTCAACAGCTTCCTGGGCACCAGCTTCGTGGTGCGCTCGATTCCGGAAGTCACCTCGCAGGGCCTGGATGCCGAACTGATGTGGCAGCCGAAGTCGATCCGCGGTCTGATGCTGCAGAGCGGCCTGATGTATGCCGACACGAAGTACGGCGACAACATCCCGGGTTGCGATTTCGTCGGGCCGGGACAGACCTCCGCCGCATGCCCATCGGTCGGAGCGTTGTACAAGCTGCAGGGTGCGCAGATGAGCTTCGCGCCGAAGTGGTCCGGATCGGCGGCGATCACCTACGAGTGGGACATCGGCAACCTGATGGCGCGTTTCAACATCGGCGCCAAGTACGTGTCCAAGTACAACACCGGCTCCGACCTCGACCCGGAAAAGATGCAGGACGCGTACACCGTGGCGAACGCGCGCTTCGGCATTGGTGCGCAGGACCAGCGGTGGATGCTGGAGTTCTGGGGCACCAACATCACCGATGAGGACTACGTGCAGGTCGGCTTCGACGGCCCGCTGCAGAACGTCTCGCCGGCCCCGAACAACCCGTTCAACACGTTCAACGCCTTCCTGGGCGCACCCCGGATGTACGGTGTGACGCTGCGCGTCCGCTACTGATCCCCTTCGCACGATGTGGCGAGCGGCCCGCCTTCCCCGGCGGGCCGTTTTCTTTTGTGGCCCGGCAGGGCGACAGCGCCCGGCAAATCGGCTACAACACGCACGCCCCCTGTCGGAACCCAAGAGATGTCCGTACCCACCGATGAAGCCCTGCGCGTGCTGGCCCACCATGTTGGCGAGCGCCTGCGGCAGGGCCGCGACCATCTGGTCACGGCGGAAAGCTGCACCGGTGGCTGGATCGCCAAGTGCGTGACCGATATCGCCGGCTCCTCCGACTGGTTCGACTGCGGGATGGCGGCCTACAGCTACGAGGCCAAGCAGGCGTTGCTGGGCGTGCGGCCGCAGACCCTGGAGGTCCACGGCGCCGTCAGCCGCGAGACCGTCATCGAGATGGTTTCCGGCGCCCTGGTCAACTCCGGTGCCAGCGTCGCCGTGGCGGTGACCGGCATCGCCGGGCCCGGCGGCGGCAGTCCCGACAAGCCGGTGGGCACGGTGTGGATCGGCTGGAAGCGGCGCGGCGGCTACGCGCGCGCGGAGATGTTCCAGTTCGCCGGCGATCGCGAAGCGGTACGGCGGCAGACGGTGGAAGCCGCACTGAAAGGGCTGGAGTCGCTGTGAGCGGCGCGCCACGGCGGGGAGCGGACGCATGATGTGGGAGACGCTGGGCACCGTGCGCGATCTGGGTCGGCTGCAGGACATCGCATCCGTCCTGATCCGGTGGGGCTTCGGCGACATGGTCAAGCGCATGGGCATGGCCGGGGTGCTGGAGAAGGCCGGCCGGCTGCTGCACTGGCAGGCGGTGGAGGAAGGGCGCCTGCGCATGGACGTGCCGACGCGGCTGCGTTGCACCCTGCAGGATCTGGGGCCGACGTTCGTCAAGCTCGGCCAGGTGCTGGCCACCCGCGTGGACCTGCTTCCGCCAGCCTGGATCGACGAGCTCGGCAAGCTGCAGAACGCCGTGCCCGCGCTGCCCTGGGACGCGGTGCTTCCCCAGCTGCGCGAGGACCTGGGTGCCGAACCCGAAGCGGTATTCGCGCGCGTGGAACATGAGCCGCTGGCGGCCGCCTCGCTGGCGCAGGCCCATCGCGCCTGGCTGGCCGATGGCAGCGCCGTCGTCCTGAAGATCCGCCGCCCCGGCATCCGCGACACGGTCGAGGCCGACCTGCGGCTGCTGAAGCACTTGGCGGTGATCGTCGAGAAGAACCTGCCGGAACTGCGCCGCTACCATCCGCAGCGCATCGTCCAGCAGTTCAGTGCGTCGCTGCGCCGCGAACTCGACTTCGCCGCCGAGTGCCGCAATGCCGAGCGGATCGCGCACAACTTCGCCGGCCGCGACGATATCGTCATCCCGCGGGTGTACTGGCAATGGACCTGCGAGCGGCTCAACGTGCAGGAGTGCCTGGAGGGCGTGCCCGGGCGCGATCTCGCCGCTGTCGATGCGATGGGGCTGGACCGTGTGCAGCTGGCGCGCACGGGCGCGGGCCTGGTGCTGAAGATGGTGCTTGAGGACGGCTTCTTCCATGCCGACCCGCACCCGGGCAACATTTTCTACATGCCGGATGGCGCGATCGGCGTGATCGATTTCGGCATGGTGGGACGGGTCACCGAGCAGCGGCGGTTCCAGATCGTGCGCCTGCTGCANGGGCTGGTGGTCCACGACTCGGCCGCCGTCGCCGAGGTGCTGGCGGACTGGACCGAGGAAAACAACGATATCGATGAAGTGCGGTTGCAGGAATCGGCCGACGTCTTCGTCGATCAGTACCGCGGGGTCCCGCTCAAGGACCTGCGCATGGGAGCGATGCTCGGCGACGTCACGGCGATGCTGCGCGAGCACGGCCTCAGCCTGCCGGCCGACTTGGCGCTGATGATCAAGGCATTCCTGACCCTGGAGGGCATGGGGCGGCAGCTGGATCCGGATTTCGACATGGCCAGCGAAGCGCGACCCTACCTGGAGCGCGCGATGCTGGAGCGCTTCGCCCCGGATGTACTGGTCCGGCGCGGGCGCCGCACGCTCTCTGGCCTGGTCGACCTGCTGCGCGACATGCCGCGCGACGTCCACCGCCTGCTGCAGTCGGCCCGGCGCGGCAAGCTGCAGATGCACATCGAGGTCGATACGCTCAGGGCCTTCGGGGAACAGGTGGACCGCGCCGCCAACCGGTTGACGATGGGCATCATCACGGCGTCGCTGGTGATCGGTTCCTC
>Ga0056904_1001164_pt1 | contig 13138 bp, 9 predicted proteins | sample EBPBio172007_DNA_FD_55043 | JGI IMG/M metagenome (GOLD analysis project Ga0056904, IMG submission 55043) | Wastewater treatment Type I Accumulibacter community from EBPR Bioreactor in Madison, WI, USA - Reactor 1_9/17/2007_ DNA | ecosystem: Engineered > Bioreactor > EBPR > Anaerobic-Aerobic >...
ATACTGTTGGTAAATGGATTGCAGTTTTCCAATCACATTTAGTCTGTCGGTTAAATGATGTGCGACACTTACATACATGGAATAGACATTTTTACCGCCGTTATATTCATAAAAATGTTTATTCCCTTTTTCCCCCACCACATCATCCGGGAGGCCTGACCCCGATTCTATTCTTCCCCAGTGGAGTGAGCGATGAATTCTGACTTCACCTCCCGCCATCAGTTTTCCGGCTCCATAATTATATTCGATTTGTGGGATCCAGCCAAATTGATCATTATCAACAAAGGCTCTCATCATAATATCGGAAGGAATGGTAAATTGAGGATCCAGTCTAAAATAGTTGTTTTCTCCATAATTCGCGTTAAAATCGAAGAATCCATCACCGGACAAAAAGAAGAAAGTGTTTTTTAACCAAAGATTTTCACCAAGTTTTAGATCATGAACCAAAGAAATTTGTGGCTGATTTAATACTTCTCTATCGCGGGAGGAAGCCCCGTAGTTATACTTTCGTGTCAGCTCATCCCCGTTTTGTGATTTGCTTATCCCATAAAAAGCGAGACCATCTTCTTGTGGACCACCATAGGCACTCAACGAAATGGTTTGATTATCATCAAAATATGAAGCTGTTACAAAAAAACGATAAAACTCTGACCATGACCAGTCACGATATCCATCACTCTCAACCTTGCTGCCTCTGAATCGAATCATAAATCTCTCGGCAATAAGTCCCGAGTTGGCATTAATAGCATATTTTTTTGTATTATAACTTCCTGTCCCTGTCTCAAACGAAATACCCGGCTCAACAAATGGTTTTGTGGTAACAAGATTTATTGATGCTCCAATTGCCGGCGGCCCATAAAATGAAAGTGATGAACCCCTCTGCACTTGAACATCCTCCAGAGAATTGGCAAGATCATAAAAATTTATCCAATAAACAGAATGATCCTCCGGATCATTTTGTGGAACTCCATTGATCAAAACTGAAATTCTTCTTTGATCAAATCCTCTGATTCTGATATATCCATATCCAATACCTGTCCCTGATTCCGAGTAGTATGAAGTTGAAGGGAGTTGATTTAAAATCGATGGAATATCTTTGTTCACAGAAATTCTTTCAATCTCAAGTTTATCCAGATTTGAATAGGTGGCGCTGCTCCCTTTGTCCTCTGCCCTCGTTCCTGTAACAATTATTTCAGAAATTTGAACCTGATCGTTATACATTAATATTTCAGATTTATTATTTTCTTCCTGAATCGTAATCGATTGTTTGGTTGTCTTGTAACCAACAAATGAACAAATGACCCGCCACTCGCCTGTGGGGATTGAACGCAAAACGAATTTGCCTTCCGTATCTGTTACTCCTGTAAACGGGAGATTTTCAAATTTAATCACGGCTCCTTGCAGTTTCTCGCCACTGACGGCATCCTTCACCACTATTTCAAGATTTGAAGCGTTTTGTGGTAGAATAACAGAAATTAAAAGCAGTGAAATAAATATTAGCTTTCTCATAAATTAACCTCATTTAAAATGAAAAAGCCGTTTTTCAGAGGGGTAAACTGAAAAGCGGCTTTTAATTGTTCCCTACGCCGGTATTATCCGGATCAGGTTCAAGGGTTTGATCTCAGCCCAAAAAGGGCACCCCTACATTCAACTTGCGTTGACAAACAATAAGATTAGAACAAATGCAGTTATTTCTTTTTAGTCTTTGTTGACGGCTTGGTGACGGATTTTTTTGTTGTTGTTTTTGGTGTCGTCACTGATTTTTTAGTTGTCGTCTTAGGAGTTGTAACTGCCTTTTTGGTCGTTTTTGAAGTAGTTTTTCCTTTTACAGCAGTTTTATTACTGTTGTTTGATTTTTTGGAAGTAACTGCTTTTTTAGAATTTTTTGAATTGTATTTAGTGCCATACTTAACACCGGTGTTCGATTTGTTTGCGGTGTATGATTTTTTGTTGTAGTTGTAAGTTGTTTTCTTTGCTACAGGAGTTTTAACATCTGTAATGGTTTTGTTGGAGTATATTCTTAAATTCTGCCCTGCAAGCAAGTATTCAGAATTNAGATTATTCCATTTTTTGATGTCTTCAACNGTCACACCATATTTATTTGCAATTGCCGCAAGATTGTCATTTACTTGAACTTTATATGTGTTCAGTGTTGCTGACGCTTTAGTGGTATTGTCACCATAAGTAACAGGCGCTCCACCTGTATAAATGGTTAATTGTGTGTTGGCATAAACAAGACCATTTTTGATCTTTGTTCCATTCCAACCGGTAATATCAGAAACAGAAACTTTATACTTTTCAGCTATTTCAGACAGGTTTTCACCATATTTAACTGTATGGTAATAAGTTTTTGACTCCGGTTTTGAAACAGCTTTTGTAGTTGACTGTTTTTTGTTACCGGTGTTTGCCAAAGCAAAGTATGTTTCATACTTGGATGCTGGAACATTAATTACAAGTTCCTGTCCTGTTTTGGCATTTTCGAATGCTGAAATATTGTTCCAGCTNCGTAATTCAGAGACTGTAACATTAAATTTCTGAGCAACCTGAACCAGACTCTCATCACCTTTAATTGCGTATTTAATGGTTGCGTTAGAACCATTATTGTTTGAGGCGAACTGAATGTCTGTATTGTTGGATTTAAGCCCTGCGAGAACCTGTGTGGTGCTTCCGGTCGGGATGCGGAGAATATAATCTTTATTTGCAGGGGTATTGTTCTGAAGAAGTTCGGGGTTGAGGTCTTTTATGTCAGTTAAAGAAACACCGGCGGCGTTTGCAACTGAAGCGAGCGAAGTTGATTTGGAAACATTGATGGTTTCATAAACAAATGCAGTCTGATAGCTGATCTCAGTTAATCCAAACTTTTCAGGTTCCATTGCAACAAGTGTAGCTGCAATGTATGCAGGCACATAATTTCTTGTTTCCTGTGGAAGAAGTTGTTGAATTGCCCAAAAATTGGTCTCAGTTCCGCGTTTTATTGCTCTTGAGATTCTTCCCTCACCTGCATTGTAAGCAGCAAGTGCNAGATGCCAGTCGCCCAGCGAATTTTTNAGATCACGGAGATGCCTTGCAGCAGCTCTGGTGGCTTTTACAGGATCTTTTCTTTCATCGACATTATAATCAACTTTAAGATCATACATCTGTCCTGTGCCCTTCATGAACTGCCACAAACCCATTGCGCCGGCAATGGAGCGGGCATTTGGATTTAATCCACTCTCGATAAGAGTAAGATAAGCGAGTTCGAGCGGAACACCTTCTTCTTTAAGAATCGGGATGATTACAGGGAAGTATTTATCAGTACGAGCTATCCACTGTTTAAAGAAGTTTTTACCTTTTCCTGTGTAAAATGTGATCCATTTTTCAACCTGATCATTTATTACGAGTGGAATTTCATTGGAATTAAATTTTGAACCGGCTGCTGCAAATGCAACTTCAGATTCATTAACTCCAACAAGCATGTTGCCTGCGATAAGATTTTTATCAGCATTTTTAAGAATATCCTTAAAAGCATCTACAGANACATCTTCAATGCTTTCATCGATATTTGCCACCAGACTGCTGGTTTCATCCAAAATGAGAAGTTTTAATTCNGCATATCTTGGATTTGCATCTATCCCGGGATAATTGTCAAGTCCGTTCATAATTTCTACAGCAGATGTGAGGCTGTTGATGGCTTCCTGTGTAGAATTTTTCCTGGCTTTTTCGACTGACTGCTGATAATATGAGTAAGCTCTGTCGAGCTCCTGTGGTACGATGTCGAGTGTACTTAGATTCTGCTGCGTTTCAGGTTTTATAACCTGTGTATTTGTGGTTTCGGTTCCGGGAATACACCCTGTAAGTCCCAGAACTGAAACTGCAAATATCAGGAGCACTGCTTTACGCATTAAACCTCCTTTGGTTTATATGNTTGTGAACGATAAATAAATCTTTGCCTATACCTGACTCCCTAAAGTGGTATGTTTGAGTGTTTTTTACTCGGGTTTTTATCTTTTTTGGTCTTTAAAAGCTGAAAAGCGTTTATCAACCTGATCCTTGTGTCCGCCGGTTCGATTACATCATCAATGAAACCTCTCTCAGCAGCAGTATAAGGATTTGCAAACTTTTTAATATATTCTTCCAATTTCTCATTTAATGCAGCTTCGGGATCATCCGCTGCTGCAATTTCCCTCTTAAATATTATTTCAACTGCTCCTTTGGGTCCCATAACNGCAATTTCAGCCGANGGCCAGGCGAAGTTGAAATCACCTCTNATATGNTTTGAATTCATCACATCGTAAGCTCCACCGTATGCTTTGCGGGTAATCACTGTAATTTTTGGAACAGTTGCCTCACAAAAAGCAAACAAAAGTTTCGCCCCGTGTCTAATTATTCCATTCCATTCCTGATCGGTTCCGGGTAAAAATCCCGGTACATCCTCAAGTACCAACAACGGAATGTTGAAAGCATCACAAAATCTTACAAATCTTGCTCCTTTTACTGAAGCATTGATATCGAGCACTCCTGCGAGAACCGATGGCTGATTCGCCACAATCCCAATGCTCATCCCCCCCATTCGTGCAAATCCGCAAACGATATTCTCTGCATAATTTGCATGTACTTCAAAAAATATTTCCTCATCAACTAAAAGTTTTATTACTTCTTTAATGTCATAAGGTTTGTTTACAATCTCCGGTATAACATAGTTTAGACGCTCGTCGCGTTTTAATGTTCCCTTGTTAAATTCTTTGCTTAACGGTTTATCCTTAAAATTTAAAGGAATATACTCCATTAGATGCCTGACATTCATCAAGGTTTCAATCTCATTGTCGAAAGCAAAATGTGCAACTCCACTCTTTACAGAATGAGTTTCAGCTCCGCCAAGGTCTTCAAATGTCACTTCTTCATGAGTAACGGTCTTAACGACATTTGGCCCCGTAACAAACATGTAACTTGAATTTTTCACCATAAAAACAAAATCTGTTATTGCCGGTGAATAAACAGCACCTCCTGCACAAGGTCCCAAAACAACACTTATTTGTGGTACAACACCACTCGCAAGAGTATTCAGTAAAAATATGTCGGCATAACCACCCAAACTTACAACACCCTCTTGTATCCTGGCTCCACCCGAATCGTTTAATCCGATTACCGGNATTCCGGTTTTCATCGCCATATTCATGATTTTGCAGATTTTTTCGGCGTGAGTTTCTGACAACGAACCGCCAAACACTGTAAAATCCTGACTGTAAACCGCTACGGGTCTTCCCTCAATAGTACCAAATCCGGTAACAACTCCGTCACCATAAAAAGTCTGTTTTTCGAGTCCAAAATCTTTGCTTCTGTGTTTAACAAAAACATCAACCTCTTCAAAACTTCCCTCATCAAGCAGTAACTCAAGTCTTTCTCTTGCCGATAATTTCCCCTGCTGGTGTTGCCTGGCAATTTTATCTTTGCCACCCCCCTGGCGCGATAACTCTCTCTTTTCTCTTAGTTCAGCAATTTTATCGTGCATTTTTATCTGTTTACTGCGTATATTTCAAATGACTCTCGGGAATTTTAGAAAAATCCATAATCCCGTTTCCTAAGTTAAAGAAAAACCAATTAATGTGAAAATTATTTAAAATTTTTTATGACACATCTAACTTCGCTCCTTGTATTGATTTACATCACTTTGCTGTCAAATAACTTGAATGCCCAACCCTGGAGATTGGTGAAGGAAATTGGTATTTTTGAGAAATCATCCTCATTTTGTCTCTCTCCTGATGGCTATTTTTATGTAGCTGATCAAGGTTCCAATCAGGTGCTAAAACTTAATTTGGATGGAGCGGTTTTTAATACCACCGGAGGTTATGGATGGGATGCGAGTGGACTCTCCAGACCAACCGATGTAACCGCCGAGGCTGTTTATGTTTTGGTTGCCGATGAGGATAACAGTAAGGTGAATAAATACGACAAAAATCTAAACCTCGCCGGCACGGTNTTTAAAAGAGACAGTCAAAATCCGGAGGANGTGTTTGGTTATCCCCTCTCTGTTGCTGTTTCCACCCTGGGTGATCTGTACATCCTCGATGGTGAAAATAACAGAGTAGTCTATTTCAGTTTTTTTGGAGATTATAAAGGTAATTTTGGAGGNTTTGGCACAGGTTTTTATGAATTCTACAGACCCGAAAAAATATCTGCTCTTAAAAATGCAATTGCTGTTGCGGATGATGATAAATTAGTACTTTTCGATCTGTTTGGTACTTATCTACGGAATATACAATTTCAGCAACGGATTCGTTCTGTAAAATATAATGATGGCAAAATAGCTGTTGTTACAAAAAAAGAAATTTATATTGCTGAAGACAATTTAATGTATGAATTTAATCAACTTGATATCGAACATGACGGGGTCTGGTTTGTAGATGCATTGATGTCGGGCGATAAATTGTATATACTCACGGAAAATTCAATACTCTTTTTCGAGAAGGGATTTTGATCTCCCGCTCCTCCATNATCANATATCTGCCGNCACTCCTCCTCTTTTTGTTGCTGATTGTCTCGTTTCTCCCGTTTTATACTGACGGCAGCTCAGTTCTCTACCCTTTTACAAAATCTTTATTCTCGAGAATTTGTCACGGGATCTCAGACAGATGTTTTGAGATAAACGGGATGTCACTTCATCTTTGTTCAAGATGTCTGGGAATCTACTCAGGGTTATTTGCAGGATCGATCACGATACTGTTCCTTAAAAACCGGATGACTGTTTTTACCAAAAGAAGATACCTGTTTATAGCCTTCTCACCCATCCTGATTCATAAACTTTTGGAACTACTGACTATAGTGGATTATTCAAAATTGTGGGCGTTAATTTCAGGAATATTAAGCGGTTACCTTATCTTTTTATATATTGGAAATCGGTTTTTAATTAATTTTTCAAAAAGAAGTGATGGTTAACAGCAAATATTTNCCCACTCTGGTCTCCGGTTTTGCGGCAGGAGTTCTTACAACAGTTCCACACATCAAGTCACTCTCATGCTGCATTCTTGTGCCGGCTGCCGTAGTTTTTGCACTTTATGCCGACAAGAGAATCAGTGGATTAAAATCCCCGATCAATATAAAAAGTGCTTTAATGTTTGGATTGATGACCGGCTTGTTCACCACCCTGTTTGGGACCACATTTGATGTTTTAATCACATTTATTACCCGTCAAAACGAATTTGTAATCGCTTACCCCGATGTACTCAAAATGTTGGGGGAAATGCCATTTTTACCAAAGGGGGATGCATCCTACAAAGAGGCTCTGGATATCCTTGAGAATACGCGAAATGAAATAGTGGAAACCGGATTTTCGTTTTTTTACACTTTTATGATGTTGATTAACAATCTGATTTTTTATCCGGTGTTTGGTTTGTTGGGCGGGCTTTTAGGGAAAGCAATACTTGACAAGGCCGGTAATACCGACCGTTGATCATCGAAGTCTAAACGGGAAAGTGATCGTAACCGACTGAACAAAGGTCTCTCCATCTTTTAACTTTTCAAATCTCCATGTCCTTAATGCAGAAATGCAGAGATTGTCAAGTTTTGGATCAAGCTTTTTAACCGGAACCACGCTNCCNACACTGCCGTTTGGCAGTATGGTGAATGATAACACAACATTCCCTTCAATATTCACACCTGAAGGGTATTTAGGAATATTCCAACTCAAAACCGCTCGTTTTCCTTTTCCACCCCAACCGATTGAATATCCGGTACCGTAAGTGGTTCCACCGGTAGTACCGGGTTTTGTTGTTGTCCCCTTTTTATCCTCAGTTCCCTTTTTTGATTCAGTCTCTTTAGGTTTGGTTTTTACACCATCCTTATCGGTGTTTTTGGCTTCAGGTGTTTTCACCTTCTGATCTTTTTTCTTGTCTGAAGCATCCTTCTCTGTTTGCTCAATATCCTCGTCAGATTCTTCTGCGAAGTCTCCCTTTTTGCCCGCATCTCCGCCGATATCTTCAGGTGTCTCAAATTCGATTTCGAGAATATTTTTTTGCGGAGTTTCCGTGATTTTCCCACCAAAATACATCGTAAACATCAGGAGGAACCCGAGGAGATGTAATACAAGTGACACACCAACAGAAATACTGCGCTCTTTATTCAAAATTACTCTTCCTTCACCGCTTCGCGTTTATCTGTTTCGAGAGTGAATTTATCAAAACCGGCTCCTTTTGCAGCATCGATAACCATCACTACTTTTTCTATAGCCACATCTTTATCAGATGCTATTATCAAATTGGCTTCATCAGATTTTGAACGAAGCGATTTTAATCTCCCTTCAAGTTCAGGTTCGGCAACGATGGTTTCACCGAGATAAAAAGTACCTTCTTTTGTAATTGTAACTACAAATTCTGAAGGTACNACCTGCTCTGAAGTTTTTGATCCGGGCAGTTTTACTTTAACACCGGATTGAACCACATACTGCGATGTGATGATAAAAAATATCAACAATAACATCACCACATCGGTGAGTGATGAAAACTGGAACTCAGCCAAAGACTGATTTCTTCTTTTAAATTTCATATCTGTACCTAAAAATCGACATCAAGTTCAGATTTTTGAGTTGTCTGACCGTGGCTAACATCTTCAAGAGTATCAATTACATCTGTGGAGATTGCTTCCATGTTCAAAACAACTCTGTTTATTTGACTCAATAAAAAGTTGTAAGAAATTAGTGATGGAATACCAACTACCAATCCAAAAACTGTGGTGATTAAAGCCTCGTAGATGCCACCGGCAAGATCTGCAGGACTCGCGTTACCTCTGAGTTGTTCAACTGTCATAAATGCTTGAACCAAACCTGTAACCGTGCCAAGAAATCCCAATAATGGAGCTGAACCTGCAACTGTNGCAAGAACCCAAAGTCCTCGTTCAAGCTTCGCAATTTCCTGATTTCCTGAATCCTCAATCGCTTCTCTTACTCGAGCATAACCATATTTATGTTTCTTTAAACCTTTTTTAATTATTGCGGCAATAGGCGACTTGTCACCTTTTAACACCTGAATGGTACCTGACACATCATTTTTTCTTAACAGAGTTTCCACAGTNAGAATAAATCTGGGAACATTTACATTAGCTTTTCTTAGGGAAATCAGCTTNTCAATTATCACTGCCAATCCTATTATTGAAAGCAACAAAATGGGCCACATGACCACGCCACCTTTAAAAAACATTTCTATGAGATTCATCTATTTATTTCCGTTCTCTATTTTTTCAATTTGGGGTTTAATGTATTGTTAACCTCACGGGCTTTTTCTTCTTTATCAAAAGGACCAACTCTTACCCTGTACCAAACGCCTTCTTCACCGGCAACACCACTCTTTTTAATCTTCATGACAAATGATTTATAACCTTTTTTCTTAAGTTCTTTTGCAAGTTTTTCTGCAGTGTCAAATGCTCTGTGTGCAGATATCTGAACATAATACTTCTTGCCCGACTTAAAAATAAAATCGGCAATCTTCGTCTCTTTAACTTTGTTTTTTACCGCATCCTGAAGAGTAATGTTCCCGCTATTGGAATTGTCATCAGCTTTTTTTACCGGTTTTTTGTCAACTTCCTTTTTACCTTTATCATCTTTTTTTGCTTTTTTCTCCTCTTTCACAGAAGCACTGTCGAAAGGTACAAACACTTTGTAAGTTTTTTCAGTTGAGGTATCATACAGCACAGGATTCAATGTTCCGTTTTCTTCCACCTCAAAATACCTGCCATCCTTAAAAGCAGCACCTTTAATGTTAACATCATTTTGCGTGTCTTTATTGAAAGGATATTCACGATTGTCAGCTAAAAGATTGCTGTCAACTATCACCAATGCACCCTGGGCAAGATTTTCATCAGTTTTCACTGCATTTTTGCCCCTAAGGTATCCTGATGCCTGAAGTATAAAATATGTGGCAATAATTACCGCAAGCACAATCAACATTTTAATAAGAACTGATAACTGGCTCTTTGGAGGTTCTGTTTCTTCTTCCATCACTCGACTCTCATCTTTGACAGTATTTCCATCATCCTGATCTTGAATTAATGGTGGTTGATTAGATTCCTCGTTTTCATTTGTTGAGATATATTCTGTCATCTCAACAATTGGAATTTGAGTATCTGTTAAATTATCACCGGTATTTCCGGACTCCCGACTTTCAATCTCTCCGTGTTCATCCAAATGTTTAAATGGAGGGGGCGCATCAGGTACTGTCGCCTCATCATAAAGAGGTATATCGATCAGTTCAGGTTCTGCTTCAGCTTTCTGATCGGTAACCTGTGGTTCCTCTTCCCCCGGAAGTTCCGTTGGTTCAGGCTCTGATAATGGAACATCCCCGGCAACGGGGGATGCTGATTCTTCCGGTATTTCGATTACACCATCAAAAAAAGACTCATCAAACATCAATTTGTCTTCTTCAGTTTCTGCTTCAACAACCTTTTCCGGTTCAATAACTATTTCTTCCCCGGGTTGAATCAATGCGTTAACTGAATCAATTTCATCTCGCACCTCAACTGGATCCACCGATCCGGTTTCAATTGTCTCGATTTCATCATCGATAATTTGTGCTTCTTCTTCAAGTGATCCATCAATCACTTCAGGTACTGTTTCGGAGGATTCTTTTAATTCAGACTCAATTTCAGGTAAAATTATATCATGTTGAATATCAGCTTCAAGTGCTTCTTCGGGCTCACTATGAATATCTTGATCACTTTCAGATTCTACAATCTCTTCAATTTCAAGATTAACCTCAGTTACTTCATCAACCTCAGCAACTTCCTCGGGGGCAATTTCCTCATTGACTAAAGAAACAACATCATCAGCGGCAGCCGGAATCTCCGATTCATCAGAAGTCTCAACCTCCGGCTCGTCTGTTATATCATCTATATCGGCAAAAATGCTGATTCTTTGTTTCTTTTGCGGTATATCTTCAGATTCGACAATTTCCTCATCCCGAGCAACTTCAAATTCTTTAACTTCTTCTGTTAACTCTTCAATTTCCGAATTGAATTCTGCAATTTCTACTTCTTTCAATTCTGCAACACCTTCAGAGAGATCGACCTGTTGTTCCATTTCTTCAATATGATCAATCAGCTCATCTACTTCGTCAATCTCTTCATGTGGTAGAGAAGCCCCAATGGTTCCGTCATTCTCATCTTCAATTTCAAATTCCTCAACAGATGCGGGAAGTTCATCTTCAATTTCAAATTCATCGATAGGTTCAGGAAGTTCGACTTCCATCTCAACCTCTTCTACAGGTTCAGGAAGTTCGTCCTCCATCTCAACCTCATCTACAGGTTCAGGAAGTTCATCTTCAATTTCAAATTCATCGATAGGTTCAGGAAGTTCGTCTTCCATCTCAACCTCTTCTACAGGTTCAGGAAGTTCATCTCCCATCTCAACCTCTTCTACAGGTTCAGGAAGTTCGTCTTCAATTTCAGCAATTTCTGTGGTTTCTATCGAATATTCTCCAGAGACATCAATTATATCTTCATCTCCAACTTCATCAACAACTTCCAACGGTGGCTCCGGGACAGCAACAAGACTTTCAAGAAAATCAGCCACCTCATTGTTATCGGTCACCTCTTTTTTCGGGGATTCATCTTCTTCGGTGACAGGGGTAACTTTGATTCCACCTGAAAATATTGAATAAGTCTCTTCATCGTCATCTTCATCATCAGGAATGACAATCGAAGAGTGTGTAAATACAACTTCTTCTTCCTCTGAATTCAGAAAATCAGGAGTTACCGGTTCATCAGTCTCTTTTTCAGGATGAATTCCAAGATCGGAAAAGAGATCAGGCTCGTCATTATAAGAAGATTTAATTGTCAAATCTTCCTCTTCTTCAAAGGCTCTTGACAATGGATTTACCTTCTGAAATCCATCCTCGGAATCTTCAAAAAGTGGAATATCGGGTCTGTCAGTGTACCTTTCACTTTTTTTATCTTCCTCAAGCAGAATTCTGGATAATCTCCCTCCCCCTTTTTTTACAAATCCGGGGTCATTTAAAGACAGGACATCATTAAAAAACGCACTTACCTTGGGAGATATCTCAATTTCAGGTGAACTTTCACCATCTCCGTCAAAAGAGAGGAATTCATTTACTCTCAACCGTTCGGTTGCACGGTCTTCCAAAACAATTTCTTCAATTATCTCGAGTTTTTCATCAAAAAACTGTAGTACTTCCCCATCACCACTGTCTGATGGTTTTCGTTTTACAAAACATAACTCGTGAAGATTGTAAACCGTGCCCGGTTCAAAATTCTTTTTAGCGAGATGCATGAACTGACCAAGAAAATCAACCATCTGCAAATCAGCGCCGATAAACCGGTCCAATATCTTATATAATATGCCGTCTTGACTCATTTTTAAAAACCTAAAAGTGATTCACAAATTAATGAAATCTTCTGAAACAATTCAAGTGTTTCTTTCACTATTTTCTATAACTTGTTTAATATTTATCAGTTACCATGAAAATTGTACTCCTCCCATGATATTTAGACCCGGAGTTTCATATTTGCCCCATTTCATTATCTTTGTGTTCAACAGGTCGGTACCACTAAGGAAAATCTTAATATTTGGTATATAATTGTATTCAACATTCATTCCGAGGTCAATTCCACCGTCAATTTCAATGGTATTTCCAATATCTGCAAATGATTTACCGATATACCCAATCTTTATATCATAGCTGATGGTTTTGTCATAATTGTTACCATATGCCGCGTAAACTTCAAACTGCGGTGTAAAAGGAATCTGCTTCGAAAAGTCGTCCTGAATCGTATTAAATTTTAATTCACCGACAAATCTTCCCAGAATTCCGGGATGAAAAGTGGCAGAGAGAAACCCTTCAAATCCTTTAACATCCGCTCCAGACATGGTGAACAACCCGCGTGATGTCGATTCTTGATAAAAAGGATAGGCATCAGACATAAACCATGAGACACCTGTTTCAAACTCAATCAGTTTTTCATACTCATATTTTAATACGGCATTTAGATTGTGTTTTTTCCTGAGGACAGAAAAAGCAGAACTATCTGCAAGTTTAAAGTACTGGTTTGCAGCAACCTTGTCCTGATTATAAAGAATGGTTGTTGACGGATTGTAAGATGCAATGAGAAACAAGCCATTAACAAATCTGAGTGAATATTTTACTACAGGCGAAAGATA